>Ga0209609_10000059_pt1 | contig 56641 bp, 57 predicted proteins | sample LakKivw325mmetaG_FD_184136 | JGI IMG/M metagenome (GOLD analysis project Ga0209609, IMG submission 184136) | Anoxic lake water microbial communities from Lake Kivu, Rwanda to study Microbial Dark Matter (Phase II) - Lake Kivu water 325m metaG... | ecosystem: Environmental > Aquatic > Freshwater... | reverse complement strand
AAATTGGATACTGCCCAAAGAAACTGACCCGCCACCTCAAAGACAATTCCGCAAGACTTCAAGAAACGTGCTCGGCCCGGTGTAGACTAGCCTTCCTGCACCTCTTCAAAACCCTCCTCTTAAGCTCAGTTCCACACACCTCACATTTCCTATCAAGGTAGCTGGACATGTACCTCCTGAAACAAGCCGGGCAATAAATTGACCAGTTGAACTCATAGGTTATGCCAAAAGTCGCAAGGAAGGTGTAGCTTAGGTCCAGATGCTCAGCAACATTCTGAATAGCGTAGTCGTCGCTCACAATTATCGGACTCAACCTCTCCAACTTCAGGTCCAAACCCAAAGCAAGGATCTTGAGGTCAGCCCTAGAGAGGGCCCCCCTCTCACCAAGCTTCAGGGACGCCTTCTTCACAGCCTCATAAGACGACTGTCGAGGAGCCCTAACCGACAGAACACTGTTATCCCTGGATGTGCTGAAACGTAGAGCCGCCATACTCTTCGGAGGTAACTCAGACTCAACCTCAGGGACCGAGTACACCTCACCCCTGATCATCGAGGGGTTGACCCCCATCACAAAGGCCGAAGTATCGAGTATGTACACACCCATCTATCTCAGCACCCGACTCGACTCACAACCTGCTAGAACGAGCCAGACTCCTACTCAGGAAGGAAGAGTTCAACCTCACAAAGACGGCCCTATTCTTGGACTTCCTGACGGTCAGAGAGCCCTCAGGCGGCAACTGCTTGGTATAGCGACCGTCAACCGTGACCACAGCCCTAACCTTAGGATCCATGAGCTTAACCTCCAAGTCACCGACCGAGGAGACCACGAGTGACCGAACACGGTCTGACGGACAAATGAATACGACGACAAAGGCTTCAAGAGAGGTCTCAAGAACCGGTCCACCGGCTGAGAACGCGTGAGCCGTAGAACCGGTTGGGGTAGCAACCACTAGACCATCAGCCCTCTGTTCAACAAGCCTCCTACCGTCATGCTTCACCTCAAAATGGAGCATCTTCCATGTGGTCGCCGGAGTAATTAGAGCCTCATTCAAACCTTCAGTCAACATTCTATCTTCAACATAGACCGAGATCTTGGCGTGCTCCTCCAGCCTATGTCTTCCCGCCAAACATTCCCCCAAGGCCTTAAGCGCACCCTCAGGCTCAACCTCGGTTAAGTATCCACGTCTACCCATGTTAACAGCCAATATAGGTGTCTCAGACCTCTGAATACTCATACTCGTCTTGAGAACCGTCCCGTCCCCACCAACAGTCACAATCAGGTCAGCGTCCATCTTGGAAAGCGGCACACCACCCCCAAGATCCTTCAATCTTGAGAATTCAACCTCAGGAAGAACCTTGACGCCCCTAGTATCCAAGTAACGATAAAGACTCAACGCCAAACCCAAAGCCTCCTCACTATCCAGACGCGGAACAATCCCAACGGTCTTGACCAAAAGCGACACCCACAGGTTTAGGAGAACAGAACGTTATAGTCGACCTCTAACTTTAAGATGTTACGTTAAGGAACAATCCCAGTAAGTCTTTTAGCTTATGCAGCCTTAAAGTGAAGTCAAGACCTCGAGGAGAGCTTAATGAGTAAACCTGTCGATGTAGGAAGCGTCAAGGTCGGCCAGTACATTCTCATAGACAACGAACCTTGCAGAGTCGTGGAGTACGAGAAGAGCAAACCGGGAAAACACGGAGCCGCAAAAGCCAGAATCGTGGCCATAGGACTCTTCAGTGAACAGAAGAAGAACGTCATAAGCCCTGTGGACGCAAAAATAGATGTGCCAATCATAGAGAAGAGAAGCGGCCAAGTCATAGCCGTAATGGGTGAAAACGTCCAAATAATGGATCTTGAGACCTACGAGACTTTCGAGACCCCCCTACCTAGAGAGGCGGAACTCAGCTCCAAACTCAACTCTGGTGTAGAAGTCGAATACTGGAAGATGTCAGGCGGAATCAAGATAGTAAGAACGAAATGACTCTCAGAACCTTGGCATGCGAAGGATGCTTGAAGTACAGGGCATACTGTGAACCGAACAATTATGTTCACGGATTGGGCGACTCACCTCCTTAGAGAGAATAAGTCAATCTCGATATGGAGAAGGTGTACACTCTCCAGACAGAGGACAAAAGCGGCCTCAGCCTCGCAAGACCACAAAATATCTCAAGGTTTTGAACACAAGGCCGATAACCACTATAGAAGCATGAACCCCACTATACTTCAACAGGATGAGCGTCAAGATTCAGGTTGAGGAACGATGGCCTACGTTAAACAGATGAAGATAAGGCGCGGAATGAGACTCAGAGAAATCACAAAAGAAATGGGCAAAGCCGGAGTCTTGGGGGCTGGAAGATTTGCCCGAGCCGTTGAGATAACAAGGGAGATCTTCAACAGAGACTACACCTGCTTTCTTGCGCTAGCCGGCCCAATGGCGGCTGGAGGCCTCAGACAGGTCATCCGTGACCTAATCTACCATAACTACTTAGACGCTATAGTCTCAACCGGCGCGAACGTCACACATGACATAATTGAAGCCCTAGGATACAGACACAAGATTGGAACGACAGCAGCAAGAGACTCTTCCCTAAGAAGGAGAGGGATCGGCAGAATATACGACATATACATAGGCCTGGAGGCCTTTGAGGGACTTGAAAAATGGATCTATAAGACACTTGATAAACTGCCAGAAGAGATGAGAAGAAACATAGCAGGATACGAGCTGTTGTGGGAGATCGGAAATAAACTGAAGGATGGCAACTCTATCCTGAAGACGGCCTACCAAAGAAAGGTGCCAATAATCTGTCCTGGAATATATGATTCAATGCTTGGAATGAACCTTTGGACATACAGCACACTCAAGACGCTCACGATAAACAACCTCAAGGACCTAAGCAAACTGACCGAGATCTCCTTTGAGGCAGAGAAGGTTGGCGCAATAATCATCGGAGGAGGCTTACCCAAACACCACCTACTGATAGCCAACACCCTAAGAGGAGGAGTTGACGCTGCAATCCAGATTACCATGGATAGGCCCGAAGCTGGCAGCCTCAGCGGCGCCCCCCTTGAAGAGGCCATAAGCTGGCGCAAAGTAAAATGTGAAAAAAGCATAGTAACACTCATCGGTGACGCCACAATCCTGTTCCCCTTAATAGTAGCCTCTGCACTAGATGACTGAGATGAGGCTCACCGGCTAGAAAAACGATCAGCAATCGAGAGGAGTCAGGAGAACCTATTGAGCGCACTTGAGAGTCTAGGCAAGTCACTTAGTGAGACTGTCAGAAGACTTCTAAGACTGCCCATCGTTGACGAAAGGGCCGTCAAAGAGCTAGTCAAGGATCTCCAACGAATCCTCCTAGCAGCAGATGTAAACGTGAATCTTGTACTTCAAATATCGAAGAATGTTGAAGAAAGGTCGCTCAAAGAGACTCTGCCACCAGGCGTGTCACGAAGGGAACATGTCATAAAAGTTCTCTACGACGAGATCACACGATTCTTGGGTGAGAAACCAGCAAAGATCTCTCTTGAACCACAAAGAACAACGACGATAATGCTTGTAGGCATTCAGGGAAGCGGAAAGACAACCGGAGCAGTGAAACTTGCAAGATTCTATCAGAAAAGGGGACTCAAAGTAGCCATAATATGTACAGACACATTTAGGCCGGGAGCTTTCGAACAACTCAAACAGCTAGCTGATAGAGTCAGTGTTTTAACATTTGGACTCAAGGAAGAGAAGAAACCTGAGAGAATAGCTCGGCAAGGTCTGGAGACCTTACGGAAACAGGGCTTCGACATAATAATAATCGACACCGCAGGACGACACAAGAACGAAAAGGACCTGATGGAGGAGATGCGTGGCCTAGCAGAGACAATCAAGCCTGACGAGGTAATCCTCGTTATAGACGGGACAATCGGTCAACAAGCAGCAACACAGGCTGCGGCCTTCAACCAATCAACTCAAATAGGCTCAATATACGTGACGAAGCTGGACGGCTCAGCGAAGGGGGGAGGGGCTCTCTCAGCTGTTGCAGCAACCGGTTCGAAGATCAAATTCATCGGAACCGGAGAAAAGATCGACGACATCGAGCAGTTCGTCCCAGCGAACTTCGTCGGAAGACTCATGGGAATGGGGGATATTCAAACCCTCGTTGAACGAGTAAAAGAAGCTGAGCTCAACATCCCAAGAAAAGCCAAAGAGATAATTCAAGGCAGGTTCACACTCAAAGACATGTATGAACAGATGGAAGCCATCAGGAAAATGGGGCCCCTGAAGAAGATCTGGAGCATGGTACCTGGAGGATACAACTTACCTGAAGAGATGGCTGATGTTGCCGAGAAGAAGCTTGACTCATGGCGGGTCATAATTCAATCAATGTGCAAGGAAGAGATCGATAACCCAAAGATCATAGACTCCTCAAGAACCAGAAGGATTGCAAAGGGTTCGGGAAGAAGCGAAAAAGACGTCAGGGAACTCCTCACCCAGTATGGCGCAATGAGGAGGATGTTCAAGTCTATGAGGAGACAGAAATCCACATTGATGAGGAGGCTCCCCTTCCCGACGTAGGTCCATATTGAGAATTATTTATAAGATGAGTCTATCAAAAGGTTGGAATTCCGGTCACAAAGTCTAGGTTGAGATGCGCCAACAATGGTGAGGAAATCTAAAGGTTACCGCTCCTCCACTCGTTCTCTCTTCAAGAAGAAACCACGCCAAAAAGGTAAGATAGGGCTAAGCAAACTTCTCCAACCCTACAAGGTCGGTGACCGTGTTGTCATCAAGGTAGAGCCCAGCCTACACAAAGGTATGCCGCACAAGAGGTTTCATGGAAGAGTCGGAGTTGTGAAGCAACGTCGAGGAAGGAGCTACATTGTAACTGTCGCGTCAGGAGGCAAGGAGAAGGAAGTTATCGCGCGCCCTGAGCATCTGGAGCTTTTCAAGGGATGAGCCTATGCCCAGAAGAATAATTGATGAAAATGAAGTCGCGATAGCTGAGGCAAGAAGAATCCTTGAGCGGGCTGGCGAAGGAGAACTAGGGGAGTTTCAAAGGCGAGTCCTAGAATACACCCAGAAGTTCTCAAAACTGAAGGCTGACAAAGCCCGAAAGCTAACTGGAGAGCTAGTTTCAAATTTCAGTATTGAGAGAAAAGAGGCCGTCCAAGTTGCAAACTGTATGCCCAAGACCGTAGGGGAACTGAGATCAATATTGACGGTCAAGGGAAGAGTCCTCACCACCGAACAACTCGAAGAGATGCTGAGGGCTATAGATAAGTTCAGGGAAAAGGCTAGCCAATAGATGTGAAAAGAGTCTTCCGACCCACAAGAATGTCCACCTTTAAGGAAAAACTTTTCTTGCAGCAGTACATACCATAAGTGTCGGAAGAAGCATAGTTGGCCCCCTACCTCTACGACGACAGTAGTCACACACAACTTGAAACAGTGAACCACATCTTCAGTTCTTAGAGTTCTTCAAAGGATCCAACATACAGGAGGGTAGAGGGGTGTCTATTCCTACGAAACAAAACGGAGAGAGGAGGCCGCATCCTAGAGACCTTGATTACGAAGCTCCGACAAGAAGAATGTATGAGGAATACGCTTACGTACTTGACTATCTTCCAACGGGAAGACAACCTCACGACAGACATAGACACATGGTTGCGCCAACAGTTCAAGTGGTTGGGGAAAACTACTTCACACTGCTGGAGTTAGAACTCAAGTTCGGGGCCACCGTAACCTTGAACGAAAGATTATACGTCGGGAAAGATAAGCGTGACAAAGTTGAAAGGATCATAGGCAGAATAGGTTACGAGGAGTTGATGGCAACAGCGAAGGCGGAGCTACCAGTCATAATTGAAGAGCTGGTAAAGAAGCGTGAGAGTCATTTTGTAGAGTTCTTCAACAAAACTCAACCGATAACTCCTAGAATGCATGCTCTCGAGCTTCTGCCAGGAATAGGGAAGAAGTCGATGTGGCACATCGTCGACACGAGAGAGAAAAAACCTTTTGAAAGCTTCAGCGATATCCAGAATAGAGCCGGAATACCTGACCCTGCAAAAACAATTACGAGAAGAATCATAGAAGAATTAGCTGGCGGATCAAAATACAGGCTGTTCATAAGGGCAGCTTGATGTTCGAAAGAAGTTTTCCTCCCTCATTTTTGCCGAAGAAGAGACTAGGTCAAAACTTCCTCATAGATAAGAGATCGCTTGAGAAGATAGTATCCTACGCAGAGATTTCACCAAATGATACTGTACTTGAGGTCGGTTCCGGACTAGGCGCTCTCACGCAGCTTCTTCAGGACAAAGCGAAGAGGGTAATTGCGGTAGAGAAAGATCCAGAATTAATCAGTCTTCTTTATAGAAGATTTCACAACAACCCCAAAGTCGAGGTAGTCAACGCAGATATCCTAAGAATAGACCCCCCAAAATACGACAAGGTCGTGGCAACGCCACCATACAATATCTCCTCAAAGCTCTTGTTTCTACTTCTTAAGAGAAAATGTCGAAGCATAGTTCTAACCTTCCAAAAAGAGTTCGCTGAGAGATTGGTTGCTAAACCAGGAACAAGAAGCTATGGCAGATTAAGTGTCACGCTCAATCACAAAGCTAACACAGAGATACTGGACTATATCCCACGAGAAGCTTTCAGACCAAAGCCCAAGGTTGACTCAGCGATAGTGAAGATTACACCTAAAGAAACTGAACAAACGGTCAACGAAGAGCTATTCGCAGACCTCGTCAGAGGACTATTTACTCAGAGAAGGAGAAACCTTCGAAGTGCCCTCAAACACTATATCGAGAAGAGAATTGGAGGCCGCACAGAAGAAATGCTTGGTCTAGACCTCCCTGATAGAAGGGTCTACCAGCTTTCTGTTGAAGAGTTTGAGGAGCTTACTCAGAAGCTCACCTCACTCTTATCGGCTTAAAGATGCGAAAAGTGTAGCCAACTGCGTGAGAATAATTGGAGATGCGAGTAGTCCTTGTGGAACCCGAGCACGACGGAAACGTAGGTCTCATCGCGCGTTCAATGAAGAACTTTGGATTTAGTGAACTCTGGCTTGTGAATCCAAAGGCCAAACTTGGCCTAGAAGCGAGAGCATTGGCCAGCCATGCTCAAGATTTGCTGGCAAAAGCAAGAGTAGTTCCAAGTCTGGAAGATGCAGTAAAAGACTGCGACTACACCATTGCAACTACAGCAGTGATTGGAGGAAGTCCATCAAATATTCGCAGAAAACCACTCACCCTGAAAGAGTTTGCTCAGAGAGTTGTCAAAATGAAGACTAGAGCCGCAATACTCTTCGGCAGGGAAAGTAGTGGCCTGACGAACATGGAGATCGCAAGATGCGACCTGGTTGTGACTATTCCGACCAACAGTGATTACGGAACACTTAACATTGCCACAGCAGTTTCGGTAACACTTTACGAACTCCAAGAAGCAAGGAGGAAAGCGGCAGGTCACTTCGAGACGGCTGATAAAGAAGCTAGACAAAGACTATTGAAGCTATTCGAAGAACTTTCAGAAGAAGTCTGCCTCCCCAAACATAGGATTCCGCTTGTGACAAAAGCATTAAGCAACGTACTCTCACGCAGCCTCATTACAAATAGGGAAGCAAGTTTAATGATGGGCCCCATCAGAAGAGCCATAGACAGAATAAGACTGAACGGGAAAACCAAACGGAAACAAGCGACCTAGAGATACATTTCTGTGTGGATGTTTAAATAAGACTGAGAGACAAATGTTGGCGAGCGGCGAGCCAACATGAAAGGTAGAAACTACAGGTTACCGAAGGGTCAACCGTACACGCGAGTCGAGTACATTCACGGTCCTCCGACGCCTAAGATATCGAAATTTGTAATGGGCGAGTCTAAGGGTACGTACGATTACAAAGTAACCTTAGTCTCACAAGCCGAAGTACAGGTGCGTCACAATGCTCTAGAGGCTGCAAGGGTTTCAGCCAACAAAATCCTAACCGACAAACTTGGAGAAACGGGCTACCTCATGCATATCAGAGTCTACCCCCATGTCGTGCTTCGCGAGAACAAGATGATAGCCACGGCTGGTGCCGATAGGCTTCAAGAAGGTATGAGAAGAGCATTCGGTAAGCCCATAAGTAGAGCCGCGAGGGTGAGAATGAACCAACAAATAATAGATATTTGCGTGAATGAAAACGCCCTCAAACTTGCTCAAGAAGCACTGGCAGAATGTTCAAAGAAGCTGCCGATGCCCTGCAAGATAGTTGTTGAGAGAATTGCTGAGGCTCCCAAGAAGATTGAGGCCTAGAGAGCAGACAAAGATTCTGCCATTAAGTTGCACTGGCCCTAACATACATCACAAACGAAACGCATCCAAAGTGTTTACTTTTGGCTCCTCCCTACAAGCTCGAAACAGACCTTCTAGTTGAGGAAATAGCCAGGCGCAAAGCAAAACGTATCCTCATTCAGATTCCTGATGGACTCAAGCCTCAAGCCGTAGCCCTCTCAAAGATTATTGAGGAGAAGACTCAGGCGGACGTATTCTTGTCCTCCAGCGCATGCTATGGTGCGTGCGACATCGCGATTGACCAAGCAAAACTTCTACATTGCGACTTAATCATACACTATGGACACACACAATTTGTAGCAGTAGACGGGCCCTCAATGATCTTCCTAGAGGCAAGATCTCAACTGAATCTGACTCCCGTTCTCGAGAAAGTACGACACGAGCTTTCAGGTTTGAAGAAGGTGGGCATTGCAACCACTATTCAACATCTAGACCAACTCAACAGCGTCAGAGAACACATCAACATGCTCGGAATCGAAGTGATCGTCACGCCCAAGGGAGGCCATAGCTTGTATGATGGACAAATCATTGGATGTGACTACACTCCCCTAAAGATGATAGCTGACAAAGTCGATTCTTTCCTAATTGTAGGAAGCACGTTCCATGGTTTGGGTGCCTCAATAGCCGTTGACAAGCCCGTCATCCTGGCAGACCCGTACTCAAACAAAGTCGCTAACATGAATGAAACAAAAAGGAAGTTCATCCTACGTCGATACGCAGCTATTGATGAAGCCAAACGCGCAAAGAATTTCGCCATAATACTAGGAACAAAACCAGGTCAACATGACTCTGGCGCCATTTCGCTCAAGAAAAGACTTGAGACTCAAGGCAAAAATGTAACCATAATAGTTGCAGACGAGATCTCGCCTGGTCCTCTAGAGAACTTCAAAGAAGCACAGGTTTTTGTCAATACAGCTTGCCCAAGAATAGCGCTCGATGACGCGGAAAGATTCACAAAACCTATCCTGTTGCCAAAAGAGGCTCTAGTCGCGATTGGAGAACTAACATGGGAGAACTTGCTAGCGCAAGGTTGGCTCTAGATGATCTAACTCTGACAATAGGGAAAACATAGTCAAATGTTACGGAGAAAGGAACTCGAGATTGCTCTTGAAAGATTGGCAGTCCATCCGCAACCGAAGGTCTGGCTGGAACAATACACAATCCCCTCAAGAACTGCTGCCGAGATACTTTTCATAGCTTCAAACATCCACAGAGACATCGCCGGCAAAAGTATCATAGATCTTGGATGCGGAACCGGAAGGCTTGCGATTGGGGCAAGCATTCTAGCAGCCAAAGAAGTCACCGCAGTAGACATAGACCCCACAGCTATCCAAACTGCAAAGGAGAATGCCAGAGTACTCGAGGCACGTGACCTCATACAATGGATCAACTCAGACATAGATGCCATCACAGGGTCGTTTGACACTACAATAATGAATCCACCCTTTGGAACCAGAATGAAGCATTCTGACAGGAAGTTTCTGCTGAAAGCGCTTTCAATAGCTGATAAAGTATACTCACTACATAAACGGAGTACACGTCACTATTTGCTCAGACTCATAAAAGACAACTCTGGTTCAGTGGAGGCGCTCTACGAAATTGAACTTCAAATCCCTAGAACGTATGCTTTTCACAAGAGAAAAACATATGATGTCGAGGTCGATCTATACATCACAAGACCCAAAAGATAACAGGCACGTAGAAGTTTGAATACCTCGCGATTTACTATAGGTTTATATGAAGTCCCCGAGAAGTAACGGCAACTCACCAATATGATTCCCTTATGGAACCTAGGTATCGACCTATGTCTAAGAGAAATGTTGACCGTGAAAGGTTCGTGGTTCCAGGCTCAAGACTTGGAGTAATCGAAGAATTCACATTCGGCAAAGGGACTCACGAAAGAGATGGAATAATCTATTCACAGTACATTGGACATGCCTCAGCGGATCCAGTGAGAAAGGCTGTCCACGTTACTCCCAGAATAACGCCAACTCTACCTTCAGAAGGTCAGAATGTCTTGGGAGTGGTCACTAATGTCCAAGAGAAGATGGCTGTGATAGATATAATCAAGATCGAAACCGAAATTCTTTCAACACCTTTTACTGGGCTCCTCCACATATCCAACTCGAGCCCAAGATACGAAAGAAGTATGAATGATGTCTGCAGGACACTTGATCTGGTTAGGGCCAAAGTCACTAGCACAGCAAACGGCATCATTAGGTTGACCACTGTAGGACGAAACTTGGGCGTCTTGAGGGCCTACTGTTCAAATTGTGGTTACCAACTCACCTTAAGAAGAAGACTTCTGAAATGTCAAAGGTGCGATAACACTGAAAAGAGAAAGTTGGCTGAGGATTACGCTTCCTAGAACTGGTGGATAACCTTGAAGATTAGGACTCTTGAGAGCACTAAAAAGGAGTTAAGAATAGAAATAGAGGGAGAGGGTCACACCTTCTGTAACCTCCTTCAAAATGTCTTGCTCGAAGATCGCAGTGTCGAAATGGCTGGATATGACATGCAGCATCCGTTAACGTCAAAGGCGATAATGTTCATCAAAGTTAAGAAGGAAATGGATCCGCATAAAGCGCTTGAGCGAGCATTGAAGAAGATTACAAGCAGGACTGATGAGTTCCTATCAAAGTTCGAGCAGGCGACAGGAAAGCTGTAATGGATATAGCTGAACTGAGAAAGATCCTCACCGACAGAAGCCTCGCAAGGCTTGGAGACGCATATATTAATTTCATATATTCTCTGGCGCTGACCGAGATTGCAGGAGAACCCAAAGGAATCAAGGTCAGCGATAGCACACTCGCGGAGGCAGCAAGAGTATCTGGACTTAGGAAACTACTTCCTAAGAGAACCAGAAGAAACGATGCTGCAAACGCTGTGGAGGCCCTCCTCATCTACGCTTGGAGGAGCAAACTTGTGGCCACAGAAGAGGCTGTAGACGTTCTGAAGAGGAATGCAGGTCCTCAAGAGAACTTCGCTTATCTGATAGAGCTAACTGCCAAGAGACTACAACTTCGACTGTAGGGTTCATTGACACAATCACTAGGTTCCCCCAAAAAGGTTAGGGTTTAGAATAGAGAGATTCTAACTGTTAAGGGGATGAAAACAGTGCAAACTCTTAGAATTCACACAGACAAGAAAGGCGTCAGGGCCCTCGGAATCTCAGAGAGCTTCATAAAGGGTGAGAGCAAGAAATCTATCCTTGCAGGAGTTGTTATGCGTGCTGACCTAATCGTCGACGGCTTCTCCTTCTCAAAGACAACTGTTGGAGGCATGGATGCTACAGACTGCGTAATTGAACTTTACCAGAAGCTCAGGAGGGACGACATAAACTGCATGTTTCTGAACGGATGCGTCATTAGCTGGTTCAATATAATTGAGCTAGGGAAGGTCCACCGTGACACCGGTCTCCCTGTGATCTGCGTTACTTACGAGGAGTCGGAAGGATTGGAGAAGTATTTGATAGAGTATTTTGGGGATAGAGCAGAAGAGAGAATTGTGAAATACAGGGAAAATGGAGAACGAGAAAAGCTAGAACTCCACACCGGGAATACCGTCTTTGCACGATATTTTGGACTTGGGAGAAAAGAAGCCTTAAGGATCCTCAACAGATTCACGTTGCAGGGCGCTATTCCAGACCCATTAAGGGTAGCGCGCCTACTCGCAAGAACTATAGTCAAACAGATGCCAGAAACAATTCTCTGAATGGGACTCGTGGATTCAAGTCAAGACTGTCTGGTAGTAATCCTTAAATGCGGCTTGCTAGGTAGTGGCACGATCGGTTGCTTTAGAAGATGCAGTTTTGTCCCAACTGCGGAACGACCTTAGTGCCCACCAAGAAAGAGAACAAAATAGTTCTAACCTGCCCCAAATGCAGTTATGAAACAAAGAAGGCTACAAAGGAAGTCTCAAGAATAAGACATGAGAAAGAGAAAATAGTTGTGATTGGGCGAGAGGAACAGAAAATAAGGACTCTACCAAAGACAACCGCGGTCTGCCCAAAATGTGCCCACACAGAAGCCTTCTATTGGCTTGTACAAACACGAGGCGCCGACGAGTCGTCGACCCAATTCTTCAGATGCACTCGGTGTGGAGCAACTTGGCGCGAGACCTCGTAGAGAAAAAGACTGAAAAGAACCCGCTTCAAGAGAAATTACTGTGGGATGAGTATGTTTAGAGCTGTGGTTCAAGATGCAAAAATGTGGAAGAACCTGTTGATGGCAATATCAACTCTAATAGAGGAGGCAGATTTTAACACTACAGGCGAAGGTCTGAAGTTGAGGTCGATGGACCCGTCTCATGTGGCAATGGTGGATTTTGAGTGGCCCAAAGCGGCCTTCGAAGAATATGTATGTGACAAACCTACAAACATAAGAGTCAATATTACCGCGATGCTCAAGCTTCTTAGAAGAAGCAAAAGTGAAGAGAGCTTAGAGATATCATATGATGAGGAAAATAAGAAGATCAATCTGACCCTAAAAGGAAGAATATTAAAGAACTTCACCATGTCCACGCTTGAGCCGGTGGAGGAGGAGGTCCCAACCCCTAAGCTATCTTTCAACGCCAGAATCAAACTGATGTCCGAAACATTGAAGGAGATAGTTGAGGACAGTGAAACTGTGAGTGACAATATTAGGTTTGAGGCGAGCCAAGATAAACTTCTCGTCAAAGCAACTTCTGAATTGAGCAGTGCAAATATGGAGTTAACCAAAAGTGACGGCGCGCTACTCGATATAGAAGTCAAAGAGAATTCTGCTGCCACATTCAACCTCAATTACCTTGGCGAAATGGTCAAGGCAGGAGCCGCAACGTCGGATGTGGCTGTGATGGAATTTTCGACGAATATGCCGATCAGGCTTGAGTTTGAAATTCTGCAACAAGGGAAACTTGCATACTATCTGGCACCTAGGATAGAGGCAGAGTAAGAATACCAAATGAGCTCGGAGCGAGACAAAGCAAGATATCCATTCACAACTGAAGCCGCGGAGTTTGTCAAGGATCTTCGAATAGGTATAGATGACCTAACGTCAGAACCCTATAACGCAATCCTTAGGAGGGCTGAACAGAGGATCCGACAGGCGTTACTTGAGTTTAAGGTCTCACCTCAGGAACAAGACCCAAACATAGAAGTCCCCTCTTTTCCAACAGCCATCATGTTGATGGCCTACATAGACAATGAAATTGCCAAGAGAAGATACGCGCTTGCCGAATCTAAGAGCTTTTCTGAAAGACTAAGAGAGGAGGACCCAGAGAAAATCCTCAGCATAGCAAAAGCAACTTTCAATTGGGACATCAGACTCTTGGACGAAAGTGAAGGACAGGCAGGCGACTTTCTCCTTCACTTCAAGCAATATCTAACTAACACCAGGAATATGAGAGAACTCAAATGGAAACTTACAAATCGTTTCCTCAGAGGCGGCTACGTCCAGCTGACAAAAGATGAAGCTTCAAGATTGATTGAGGAAGAGATTCAAAGAAGGATACTTGAGAAGACAAAGCGACTTTCAGTTGAGCCACCGAAGGCACTCCAAGAATCTCTTGAAACCATAAGAGAGTTTGGTTCAACTATAATCGCATCTTACACTCCAGTTCAAACCTTAAGTGTAGCAGTTGAGGACGCGCCGCCCTGCATCAAGAAACTAATGGATACGCTGTCGTCTGGCGGAAGGCTGTCGCACATTGGAAGATTCACCCTAACTTCTTTTCTGGTAAACATAGGCGCTTCAGAAGATGATGTAATGGACTTCTTCAAGTCAGCATCCGATTTTGATGAAAAGAAGACAAGATATCAAGTTGAACATATAAGCGGCAGAATAGGCGGTAAAACCAAGTATACCCCACCTAAATGTGACACACTAAAGACACATGGACTATGTGTTGAGTCAGATGAACTCTGCAAGGGGACTAGACACCCTATAACATACTACAAAAGAAAAAGGAGAATGTCCAAGAGAAGCCCAGTTAGACTTCCCTAGCCTCCTACGCAAGCAACTCAAATATCGTTTGTATGATAGACTGCTCATTTGCCGATTGAAGCTATCATATAGAGATCCCTTCGTTGATCAAGGTTGTCAGCGCAAATTGCCATGCGCATCTGGCACACCTAAATAGACAAGCACAAGAGTTAGTAAAGGTAGACTACAAACATGAAAGGTTCAGAAAATCTAGAACAACTCACCCGATCTTTAATTAAGTCTAGGTTCTCTGAATATTACAAGAAGAACATAAGCGCGGTTGCCCCCCCAAGGTTGATGGAACAGAGAGAATTTGGCTTTCTTCTATTCACAGAAGGTGTAATGTTAAGGCATAGATCGTTCAAGCAAGTAAGCAGCTTGAGAAGATTCATCGAGACTGCGAATCCATCAGATGTTTACTACTCAGCCGCCTACTACATGAATCCAGAGGCGCCTATGGACAAGAAAGGTTGGGTCGGTTCAGACCTGATATTCGATATAGATGCTGACCATATAAACACCGAATGCAAGAAAAGACACGACAGATGGTCGTGCATCGAATGCGGGGCATCGGGCAGCGGTGAAACCCCTCAGAATTGTCCAAACTGCAGTGGACAGAAGCTCAGGGAGGATGCATGGATGTGTCATGATTGCCTGGAAAAAGCAAAAGACGAAGTCTTGAGACTAATCGATCTACTCAACACGGACTTTGGAATAAGCTTAGAGAAAATGACTGTAAACTTCTCTGGGAATAGAGGCTACCACCTACATGTAGACTCGGAAGAAGTCAAAAGTCTAGGCTCAGAAGAGAGAAAAGAGATAGTAGACCACATAACAGGTACAGGGTTGGACATAGATCTATTAGGCCTGCATAACCTAGACGGAAAACTCGAAGTTCATAGTAGCTCAAGACCAAATGAACCAAGTTGGAGACGAAGACTGTATAGAATGATAGAAAAGATGTTGCTTGAGACGGATCGAGAAGCGCTCAAAAGAATGGGCTTGCGGAGAAGAACAATTGAAACCTTGATAGGTCTAAGAAGCGAATCAGACTTGACGGAAAATAGACGCCTTTTGGGTTTAGTTGAAGGCATAGGGAAGCAGACATGGCAGTCAATTATTCAGAAGGCAGTTTCATTAGAATCTGTTAGTATAGATACTGTTGTAACGACAGATATCCATAGGCTGATAAGACTTCCAGAAACACTGAACGGCAAGACTGGCTTGAGAGCCATGAGAGTTGAGATTGGGGAGCTTCCTAAGTTCGATCCACTCAGAGAAGCTATAGCCTTCGGAAATGAAGAGACGGTGCATATCAAAGACGCCCCAAGGTTCATGATTGGCGGGGAAGAATATGGGCCATTCAAAGATGTGGACGAAAATCTGCCAACAGCTGCGGCCGTTCTTCTGCTCTGCAAAGGTAAAGCGCACCCGGTGATCAAGCAGGTTGTATAGCAAGCTTTACAGTACTTGGCGAAGGGAAAAGCTTGAGTCCAAGGATCTCCAACTGCTGGAACCAAATTTCTACGGAGAGATCAGTCAATATGTTAAGAAGATGCGTGAAGAACTCCGGATGCTGGATGAGAAAGCGTTGAAGTATAAACTTCTGAGCGTTGAACTTGAAAGGGCTCAGAGGCTGGTCACTTCGGTTATAGATACAAGATACGGGAAACTGATTGGAGCAATCCTTGAAAGCAAGAATGTACTTCCAAACCATCTTGCCAGTGAGGAAGTAGAAATGTACAAGCGGATGCTGGAAGCCTCTGAGCAGCATGAAAACTTGAAAAAGAGAATACTTGAAGGAAGAAACGCTGAATCAACTGTAAATACAGGTTTGGGATTCGAAAAAATACTGGTCAGATTCATGGCCAAGATTCCTGTTGTTGTCGGAGTCGACATGAGATCCTACGGCCCCTTTGAGCCTGAAGATGTAGCGACGTTACCTAGAGAAAACGCTGAGGCGCTGGTTCGCCAAAAAGTCGCCATAAAGATAACAACAGAAGACTAAGAGCTGCAGGTAGCCGGAGGCAACAATAGATATTTCACATAATCTGGAAAATGAATAAATAGTGCATCCAGACGTTCTACTATGCCTCCGCCTGGTGCGCAAAACATGAAAATGGCAAAGGAAGTTAACACTTTTTGTCCCAAGTGTAAGCATCACACTCCACACGCTGTGACCGTCTACAAGAAAGGTCGAGAGAGAGCCCTGGCTGCTGGAGTTAGAAGGCATGAGCGCGAAAAACACGGTTACGGAGGCCAAAAATGGCCCGAGTTGAAACGGACAGCGAAGACCACGAAGAGACAGCTTCTAAGGCTAAGATGTAAGAGTTGCGGGTACACGATCCAGAGATACGGCATCAGACTGAGGAAACTAGAATTAGGGGCCTGAAAATGGTCAAGAGAGGAATAATACCTAAACCCGAAAGTTGCTTCCTCAAAGTGAGATGTCCAAAATGCTCTAATGAACAACCTATCTTCGAAAGATGCTCAACCATAGTCAGATGCAACATATGCGACGAGATTCTGGCTGAGCCTTCTGGTGGAAAGGCCTCGATAAAAGGCGAAATTGTTCAGATACTCACCTAGGAGGAATTGAAGATCTCGGGCCAAGATTATCCGGAAGTGGGAGAAGTAGTAGTGGCCACCGTAACAAGGATCACAAATTACGGTGTATATGTTAAACTGGACGAGTACAATGAGAGGGAAGCCTTAGTACATATCTCAGAGATATCAACGACTTGGGTCAAGAACATAAGAGACCACGCGCGAGAGGGACAGAAACTCGTCCTCAAAGTGCTCAGAGTAAACCCCCAAAGGGGGCAAATAGACCTCTCACTTAGAAGAGTAACTGGTAGAGAAAAGACAGAAAAATTGCTTGAATGGAAGAAGAACAGAAAGGCAGAATCAATACTCAAAGCTGCAGCTGAAAGACTGAAAGCAGACCCGAACAAAGTTGAGGAGATTAAGAACAAGATCTTATCAAAGTATCCCAGTATCTTCGATGCCCTCGAAGAATCTGCAGAAATCGGCGAGAAGACGTTTGCGAAAGTCAACATGGAACCAGAATGGGCCTCAGCGCTGGCCGAAACAGCCAAACAAAAGATCAAGATCGAGACGGCAGATGTGGAAGCAACGATAGAAGTTCTCAGCACAAAACCTGATGGTATTGAGAATGTTAAGGCAGCCCTTCTCAGTGCAAAGAAGGTTAGAGCGCCAAAGGACGCAAGAATAGAAGTCTATACAATAGGAGCCCCAAAATATAGAGTTGAAGTCGTGGCAAGAGACTATTCTGACGCTGAGAGAATACTTCAAGAAGCAGTAAACGGAGCCATAGATACTATAAGAAGCCTAGGCGGAATGGGACGCAAGCTGAATTGAGATGGCAAATGCGTAGATGCGTGAAATGTCGGGAGTATACACTAAAAGACATCTGTCTTAGGTGCAAGATTGAAACCGAAAGTCCGATCCCGGCTAAGTTTTCGCCGTCGGACAAGTACGCGCGATATAGAGTACCAAGGTTGAACCGTATTGAAGACCTTCATGATAGAAGGGAAGACAAAACCCAGTGAACCCATAATCATAGAGGGTCTTCCTGGTCTAGGCTCAGTAGGTAGGATAGTGACCCATGAAGTCGTGAAAAGCCTCAAGGCTAAGAAAATAGCGGCACTCTATTCTCCATTATTCCCATACTATGCACTGATTGACAGGGGTGGACTGGCGAGGCTCCCACGAAATGAGTTTTATCATTGGCGTAGTGGAAATGGTAAGAAGGATATAGTAGTGGTTACAGGAGACTGCCAACCTCAAACTTCCGCAGGTCAATACGAGGTTGCAGGCACGATAATGGATTATGCCGAGAAATACTCAGCCAAACTCATAATCACTGTTGGAGGCTACAGTTCAGCAAGAGGGGATGAGGCAAAGGTTGTCGGTGCAGCAACAAAAACTGACTTGGTAAAGAGGCTTATCGAATTGGGCGTAGTAGTTAACAGAGCAGGTATACCTGTGGTAGGGGTATCTGGCTTGATACTTGGATTGGCTCAGCCAAGGCAGCTGGATGCCATATGCCTCTTGGGAGAGACCCTTGGATATGTACCCGACCCCAAAGCCGCCAAGAGCGTTCTAAAGGTCTTAGTGAAGCTGCTAGGAATCGAAATAGACCTTGTAGGCATTGAGAGCGGCATCGTAAAGATGACTGAGGTCGAGTCGAAGATACGTCAAGCCGAGGAGAACATGGACCTTGCCTTAAAAGACAGAGTTCTAGAAAAGACTATCAGCTACATATCCTGAACATGGCTTCTTTTTCAGTCTGGCTACTGAATCTTCTCGCTAACAGTCACCACTACTATCTTGCTAGTCATAGCGTCATACTCGGCTGTACCCGTCCATGAGGCTCGCACATAGTAGACTCCCGGAGCCTCGGGAAGCCACTTAGGTGTAAAGACGCCTTTCACAGGTTCCCCAATGATTTCTGGAACCCAAGTCTTATTGTCCTTACTGACCTCAAAGGTTACCTGACCCTCGGATAGAGGCGGGTATATCCTAACATCGACGCTCACATTCTTGCCAAAAGCAACCACAGTCGGTTCCACTGTCAACTTTACTGTGGGCTTGCCTTTCAGAACATTCAGCTCTTGAGATGGACTCGTCGCTGAGGCATATTTGTCCGGAAGACCATCCCACAGAGCTTTGACCAAGTATTTTCCAACACCTGGAGCCCAGACATACCTGTAAGTCCCATTCTCAGCCGTTGTGACATCTTTTACGGAGAGCCAAGAGCGGCCCTCATCTTCTGAGTATTGAAGATGAACGGTGTGGTTGCCTAGAGGCCTCGATTCCTCATCGTCGAGACTTCCTGAAATCTCTAACTGTTCAGGGTAGGTCATGTTTATGCTGCCCAAGCGAAGTGTCAGATTGCTTCGCGTCAAGTATTTGACCTCATAAATGAGCACAAACTTGTTAGATGAAGTAAAGGCAGGCCTGAAAAACTCGTCTCCTGATACCTTGGAGTAGGCGCCTGAAATCAGGAGTCCAAGTAGTGTTGAGTTTGAAACCCCAGTGTTGTCAACTATTGTTCTGTTTGAGACCATCTTGTCGGAAACTGTTAGGACACGGTCATATGCAGTATAGGCCTTTTCGCCTTCACCAACCCTTCGAGTGTAGTAGTGCACGATTTCGCCGTCGAGGGTTGAGCCGTTACTTATTCTGGCCATCCAGTACCATTTGCTGTCTTCGCCAAATCCGTAGAAATTAACGGTATTATCCTTCATATACCAAGTAACAAGTAGTGCCACATGACTAACATCGTATCTTTTTAGTATGGGCAGCGCATTACTCTCATCGGATAGAAAAGTCCTGCCGATCATTGCTATCTGAGTTGTGTTCATTGTCCCGTTATCTGCGAGGGAGCGCTTTCCACCCACTGTGGTTATCCAGTAGCCATAGTCCCACCATGCGAAGACGACGGCATCTTCAGGAAGATTATCTTTCATCCATGCTAGGGCTTCAAGCCAGTCCTGAGGAGCCTGTCTGACTGTGGGAAGGCTTGAAGTCACTATCGTCGCCGGCGCATAACCTGCCCTAACGGCTCCGCTGAATGTTGGCGTAATTATTAGAAGTAAGACGAGGAGTATGGCAACTCCAAATTCTCTGCCAATCTTCGTTGTGAAGCGGATCTTCTTTCTTGGGAAGATAATGGTCTCCCTGATAACATCTAGAGCGGGTGTAGCCAACTCGGTAACAGTAATTGCTGCCAGGAGCGCAAGTGCGGGTGCCAGTATTAGAGAGAGCCTCACAAGTGATGCGGCAAAATAGATTGATGAGAGACCAAAGAGTATTATGAATATGTCACTGTTTCTACGACGTTGACCAACAAAGTAGAACCCGAATATTCCAAGCAGAGTCAACATGCCGAACTCATGATAGAAGGAAGCCCATGTTGCGAGGCGATGTTCTGCAACAGACTCCACTATGGGCATCTCAACCCTCGATGTGGGATGAAGTACAGTCCAGAACTTTCCTCCAAGTTCGGTTATCAAACCGCTTTGCCAAAGAACATACCATGCTACGATGAGAATCAGAGCCGAAGAGAGAACAGTCACAAGTTTCGCCGGTCTATTCTTGGTTCTGCGAGAAGCCTCGTAGCCGCAGAGTATTACGAATATCCCAGGGATGGCCAATGTTGTCCATTCTTTGATTGCAGCAAAGCCCAGTTGAGGAAGCTGCACCATACCTAGAAATGTCACGCCGAAAGTGATTCCGTAGGCGTACAAGAGGCGACTTGAGTATCTGCCGAGGACAACGAGTACGAATGAGAAAAGTGCTATGAGCGACATTGGGTACCGATAGGCCCCCCATCCCGAGGCAAGATAAGCCAATGAGGCTCCCGACAAGAGTGAGCAGATTATGCTTGACCTAAGCGAGCGCTCAGGAGAGATTGCTCTCAAGTAGAAGTGGAATGACAGGAGCATCGCAAATATTCCTATAGTCTCATCGTCAAAGAACCCGGCGGCTGTGCGGAAGACGTGTGACGAACTGAAAGCGAGGAAAAGTGCTGAGAAGATTCCGACACCGCGACCCCACAAGTCCTTAGAGAAGATGTACAAGACAACACATGTAGCGGTGCCTAGGATTATTGGAAAGATTACGCACAGCTGCAACAAAGACATTTGGATACCAATAGACTGTAGGAATCTGTACAGGATCGCCGCTGTAAAGGCCAGGCCGGGATAACTCTGTGTGGTCATGTCTCGCCCCCAAGGATACCAGCTCAAATCATCGTGCCAACTGAAGAATGAAGCGAAACCGTTGCTGACAACATGTTCTGTAAGTCGATACTGTAAGTAGGGGTCAAATTCGGAGAGGTACATGCCCCATCTCAACGGTAAGGAACGGAGTAGGGCTGCTGCGGCTGCTACAGCCGCGATGCACAAGAGGTTGAGGTAGGAAGCTCTTGGGATGGTTGCGAGTGATAGCCTAACGTTCCTTGCTTTTCGGGCAACCCCCTCCTTGAAGAAGTTGACTGCAGAACCGAAGGCATCGTGGCCAAGCATGGTCAAAGTGATTCCTCATGGACGCTAAGACGAGATTGAATGGGTCTTATTTGTGTTATGGTTGAGTTAAGAGTTCCCTTTGAAACTAAAATATAAGTGCTACTTCGTCTTTATGGTGTGAGTTGCTGGCTTTGAGAATACCCTGCGTTGGTAAGATACCTCACACCTACTCTCCAGAAAGATTAGAGAAAGAAATCATAGATTGGTGGAGCAAGAATCAAATCTATGAAAAAGTCAAGCAGAAACTTCAAGGTAATACCCAATTCTATTTCTTAGACGGTCCACCTTACGTCACAAATCCACCGCACGTAGGCACAGCTTGGAATAAGATATTGAAGGACACGGTGATCAGGCATAGAAGAATGGTGGGTTATGACGTTAGAGATCAGCCTGGTTACGACTGCCACGGACTGCCAATAGAGGTTAAGGTTGAAGAAGACCTCAAGATAAAGAGCAAGAGGGAGATTGAGGATCGCATAACTATAGAGAGGTTCATAGAGTTCTGTAAGAGATATGCCGAGGAGAACGCCAAGGCTCAAACACGGATCTTCAAGGACCTTGGAATATGGATGGACTGGGATAAGCCTTACTTAACGTATGATGATGAGTATATCGAGTCCGTATGGTGGGTGATAAAGAGAGCTGAGGAGAAGAGACTGCTCAATAAAGGTTTGAAAGTGGTTCATTGGTGTCCACGTTGTGAGACAGCCCTAGCAGGATACGAGGTAACAGACGAGTACAGAACAGTAAGAGATCAATCTATCTACGTCAAGTTTCCGATAGAAGGAAGAGACAATGAATACATACTGATCTGGACGACGACGCCATGGACGCTTCCGGCAAACCTTGCGATCATGGTGAATCCTGATGCTGACTATTCAAGAGTCAGGGTTGGAGACGAAGTCTATATTTTGGCTGAAGCAAGACGGAGCGCTGTGTTGACTGAGGTGCCTTCTCAAGAGGTCATAGAAGTCTTCAAAGGCGAGAGACTGAGGGGTCTGAAATATCGCCCCCCGCTCCTGGAAGAGGTGACGGTCCAGTCTCAACCAGACCTCAAAGACGCTCACATGGTCGTTCTGAGCAGAGAATATGTATCAATGGAAGAAGGTACCGGATGTGTCCATTGCGCACCTGGCCATGGTGAGGAGGACTTTGAGGTGAGCCAGGAAAATCGGCTGCCAGTCGTAAGTCCGGTTGACCAGACTGGAAGGTTAACCGAGGAGGCAGGAAAGTATGCTGGAAAATATGTTTTTGACGCGAATTCAGAGATCGTCGAGGATCTCAAGAAGAAGTCTTTACTCTTCAGGGCGTCATATGTTCAACACCCCTACCCACACTGCTGGAGATGCAAGACCCCACTGATACTCAGGGCTACTGAACAGTGGTTCATCAAGATCACGGAATCAAAGAAGAGACTGTTTGAAGAGAACGAGAAGATTAAGTGGACTCCTGAATGGGCTGGAAGTAAGAGATTTAGAGATTGGCTGCTCGGCGTGAGGGACTGGGTCATATCGCGACAGCGATATTGGGGAACCCCACTTCCTATCTGGATCTGCCGGAGCTGTGGCAGAAGAACTGTTGTAGGCTCGGAAAAAGAGCTTAGAGAAAGGGCTGTGAACCTTGAGGGTGAGATTGAACTACACAGACAAGATGTCGATCCCATAAAACTCGAATGTGAATGTGGGGGCTTGATGGACAGGATCCCAGACATAGTAGACGTCTGGATGGATTCAGGTGTGGCTTCATGGGCTTCACTGCAGTATCCTAGCGTAGAGACGGAGTTCAAGAGGTGGTGGCCGGCAGACCTCATAATAGAGGCTCACGACCAGACACGGGGATGGTTCTACTCACAGCTCGGTGCAGGTGTGATTGCGTTTGACAGGGTCCCTTACAAGGCTGTTCTGATGCATAGCCACACACTTGACGCAGAAGGACAGAAGATGAGTAAGTCGCAGGGCAACTTCATCTCACCACAGGACATCGCCGAGAAATATGGTAGGGATGTCCTCCGGTTCTATGAGCTTCAACGGACTGTATGGGAAGATTTTAGATTCTCAACCGTGACGGTCGGGGAGACCTTGAGAGACATCAAGGTAATATGGAACGTCTATGCCTTCGCAAGCATCTACATGAACCTAGACCGATTCAAGCCTGAAGAGTGGCCTGTAGGGACAGGCAGTCTCAGACCTGAGGACAGGTGGCTGATCTCAAAGACAGAGAGCCTGAAACTTCTTGTGCAGAAGGAGATGGAGAGCCTCAATATACACAGGGCCGCAAGAGTCCTGAGCCAGTATGCTGTCGAGGACCTCAGTCGATGGTACATCAAACTGGCAAGGAGGCGGTTCTGGCAGGAGAAGGAGAGTCCAGACAAGCTGGCCTCATACTCAACCCTTTACTATGCCCTCAAGACATGGCTTTTGTTGAGTGCGCCGTTCATACCTTTCCTCACGGAGAGACTGTACCAAACGATGATTAGACCCGCTGAGGCAGCCTCGCCGGAGAGCATACACATGTGCCGGTATCCTGAGCCTAGGATAGGTTGGATCGAACCTTCCTTGGAGGAGAAAATGGAGTTGACCAAAGAAGTTGTGAGCGCTGCTTTGAGTGCGAGGCAAGTTGCCAAGATAAAGTTGAGGCAACCAGTCTCAAGAATAATAATTGTTACTGAAGAGCCCATAGTGCAGAGGTCAGTTCATGAGTTTGAACAGGTCATCTGCTCCCAAGCTAATACTGGAAAGATAGAGTTTGTGAATGTTGAGGAGGAGGAGAAGCTCAGGAGGCTTAGGGCAGCTCCAAACTACAAAGCCTTGGGCCCCGCGTTCAGAGAAGATGCAAACCTCGTTGCTGAGGCAATAAAGAAGCTTGATGGGAGGATGTTGTTTGAGGAACTTAGAGAGCGGGGTTCCTGCAACCTAGAGGTTGAAGGTAAGACTGTCACGCTCAATGTTGAGATGGTTAATTTCAGTGAGGAGATGGCTGAGGACTTCATACCAGGGGTCTTCAGTAAAGGAAGAGTCTACGTTGACATAACGATGCCCAAGAAGCTTCTTGCAGAAGGCTTGGTAAGGGATGTTGTCAGGCGCATACAGGAGATGAGGAGGCAACTGGACCTACCGGTAGACGCTTATATCTCGGTATATGTCGCTCCGCCGGAAAAGGCAGCGCTCGAGTCGCTGAGGGACAAGAGAGAATACATATGCGAGGAAGTCAGAGCAAGAAAGTTGACTTTTCTAAGCAGACGGCGGACAAAACCTTCGGTTGAACTCTTGAAGGAATGGTTGGTCGATGGAAGAAGCTACTTTATTGGACTGCAAAGGGTTGAGAAGAAGACTCCTAGCAAGAAGAGAAGCCCACGCCGCTCAAAGCCTAAGCAGCGCCGCTCAAGATCTAAGAGGTAAGAAATGGAAGAGTATGCTTGAATAAGACCTTTTTCGTGAATAGTCTTCGATGTCGTAATTTCAAGTTTTGGTTGACGCCAGTTATAGAGGCCTCAAGGAATGTCCCAAACTCAAAGGCCCAATTTTGGCAGAAGAAGTATCCTAAAGTATCTCTCCACGATAATAGTAGGTATTGCCACACTGGGATTGGGGTTCAGCTTCTTAGGGCAGCATCACTCCAAAAGCGAGCTGCTGCCCGCCAATCGTACTTCACGTCTCCCACCAAACCAACGCGAAGTCTCAGAGCTAGTGGGTTACAGTATCGGGGTTATCCCACAATTTAATGAAAGGGACTGGAGGCTAAGAATCGGTGGGGAGGTTGAGAAACCGCTCAGTATGACTTGGAATGAGTTCCTAGACTTGCCGAAATTGATCCAGAAATCCGATCTTCACTGTGTTACAGGTTGGAGCAAGTTAGACAATGTTTGGGGCGGAACACTCTTCAGAAATGTCATTGCGTTGTGCGGTCCTAGATCGGACGCGCGCTTTGCTACGTTTGAATGTGAAGATGGTTACTCGACCTCTCTTCCTCTGAAAGTATTGGTGGACGACGATGTTATGTTGGTTTACGAGCTTGACGGTGAGGAGCTTGAACCTGAGCATGGGAGGCCCCTAAGACTGGTTGTACCCAAGAGGTACGGATACAAGAGTGCCAAGTGGATTCGTGCGGTCAAATTCACTGTTGAGCAGGAGCTGGGCTACTGGGAGAAGTTGGGCTACAGCAATACGGCCGATCCTTGGACTGAGGATAGATACTCACAGTACCGGCCCTAAGTGATGATGGACCTTTAGGTCTCCCTTCACTTGAGGGTGTGTCGTCCTGCTGAGTCATCACATGAATGCTGTCAAGCCAGTTCTTTGGGTGACGCTCCCTGATCTGGGTGAGGTTTGATGCCCGAATGTAGCTACATGTCTAGAATCCTCAGTCTTTTGCTGTTGGTCTTCTTTGGGAGTCAGCTTCTTGTCAGTCAGGTTACCTTTGCTGACACCTATAGTGGAGTTATGAGAGTGGAGGTTTCTGCAGATACTTATATCTCGTCTACTTCACGTGACTCCAACTTTGGGACCCAAGAGTACTTGGTGATAAACAGAAGTCAGCTGTTCTCTTGAAATTTAGTCCGCCTCAAACATCGATGTACGCTAGGGTCCTCTCCTTCAGACTTAGAATATTCCTCATTGATTTCTCGGAGGATGATTCTCGCTTATCCAAACCAAGCAGAGATAATGAAGCGAGACTGGTGTTCGATTATTTCTTCGACGCCAAGAGGCCTTGGAAAGAAGATGAGATAACGTATAATGTTTGGGATAGTACGGTGAGGTCTAAACTGGAGATTAGGTCATACAGTGGAAGGTTTGCCAGACTTGAGCCTTTGATGATAAGGCCTAGGGGACGAGGTTAGTACACGATAGATTTTGGGCTTTACCTAAAGTATCTTGAAATCGAGACATTCAGGGATAAGACCCTTATCCTCGACCTGGATCCAGCCTACCCCTCTGTCAATTTGAGATTAACCTCAAAGGATGACGTCAATCCCGCCTTGAGGCCTACACTGATTATTGAGTATGAGGTGTTGAGGAGACAGACCAGACTTTGATGTGAAGGCCCCAAATCAGCTGTCAATATCGGGCAAGGTCTTCTCTTGACTGGTTCTCTAAGCCTGACCAGTTCTGGCGGGCCTGCGGCTGGCAGGGAGATCCTACCCAACATGGTCTCGCCCACAGGAGAGAAGGTAACTCTTGAGGCTCGGTCTGGACGTGACGGCCTGTACCAGCTGATGTTCAGGCCAGACCTCTTAGGTGAGTAATACTGTTTTGCAGTATGGACCGGTGACGATGAGTATGAGGCTTCATTCAGCGATCAGTTTCAGTTCAGGACGACTCAGAACGCGAGGTGAGGAGAATCTTGCCGCTCCAATCACTGGCTATCTCAGCCATATTACTGGCTCTTGGCTTGATAGTTACGTCAAAGCTCAGACGGGTCAAGGCTGTAGACTCTATCCGAGCTTCTTTTTGTTGATTATCTCCCTGCACTTGTCTGCGTATTCGCAGTAGTCTAGGCAGAAATCTCCTTTTTCTCTAAAGATGATCACTCCGCACGCCTCACATTTGGTTTCTTGTTCATCACTCCAGATTTCTAGGATTCTGCCACATTTATGGCAGGCGATCGATTCGGGGGTTGGCCTCACAAATTTAGAGATTCCTGGGCACGTGTCTGGGAGACTGAGTTTACTCAAGGCCCTTGCCAGAAGTTACGATATTGAACCTGCCCTTAGGTCTTTCTGCAACGCTTCTGGAAATGGTGGGTTTTTCTTCCTCTGTATCTTGATGTTGGGTACCTTCTTGCGCCTTCTCTCAGCTTGAAGAGTACTGCGTCTGCTATGTCTATGTGCACAATATTTGCGAATGCTAGGCAGTAGATCAGTACGTCGGCAAACTCTTCCGAGAGGCGACTAATCTTCTCAGGGTCCATGCTGAGGGTCTTGGATTCATTGGTTGTGAGCCACTGGAAGAGTTCCAGGAGTTCAGACGACTCGATACAGATAGATTCGGCGAGGTTCTTTGGGTTATGGAATCTCTTCCACTTGCGTTCACGGACGAATCTTGAGACGGCCTCTTTCAGCTCATCGACGGTGGTCTCTTTGTCGGTTGGAGATTCCAAAGGGGCCTTCCCCGGTGAGGCTTCACGATTGAGTGTGCGGGTCTCCTCTCAACCCATCGTCCAGATCGGGATGAGTTTTGTGAAGGCTTGGTTGAAAATGGTCTCGGCCATCTTCAAGTAGCCGGCCGTATTCATGTGGAGGCCATCGCTTGAGTACTTCTTGTCCAGTATCCTCGTCTTGGGGTCTGCCGTCGCAGAGAAGAGGTCGACGCAGAGTATCTTGTTTTCGAAGCAGTAGTCTCTTATTGACTCGTTCAGTTCGAGTCTTGGCTTGATATATGTTTCCGGTCCGATTATAGACGGGACGGTGCAGGCGATTACCTCAATCCCTTTTGAGGAGGTTCTCTCATACATTTGGGCTAGGTTCTCCATGATGTCTTTGGGCTCTACAGCCCATCCGAGGTCGTTGGCGCCCCCTAATATTATGGTGTAGTTTGGTTTCACAGATATTACGTCACCGTCAAGTCTCCGTAGCATGTCGGCCGTAAGTTCACCGGTCACCCCTTTATTGTAGAAGGTTACATTGATGATTCTCAGTTTCCCAGTCTTTTCTAGGGCTTCGTCCACCACCTTCTTTAGGGGCTCTGTGTAGGGTGTCGATTTGGGTAGGGGTGAGCTTGGTCTCGCAGGTTGGTAGCCAACCGTCAGGCTGTCGCCGAAGGCGACCACGAGTATCTTCTTCACCTTTATCATCCGGCTCATTTGGGAACCACCTATTCTTTCGGTTGAGCGGATTCTGGGCCTGGTGAGTCTGGTCTTCTCTGAGAGTAGACCGGACCAAGGTTTACTTCTATTTATATGTATTCCTGAGGTCTGGAGTCCTGGAGTGGTTGAGCGAGAGCACGCCCTTTTCTGTGCGAGTATCTTGAGGTGATACTGCTTGAGGCGGTCCGGCGTTTCTTGCCTGTTAATGTTTAATGTTGTGCCATGGAGTATCCAATAAATTGGAGGCTTGAGTGTTTCCCGTTTCTGTCTTGAGAGGGGGACCCACCCCCCACCCTTTCGGGCCCTCGTCTTCGGGGAGGTTGAGGTTAAGGCGGTTAGGGGAGTGTCATCTGGGAGCTCTAGAGGTTTGAGGTTAATTTTCGTCTAGAGAGGCGGAGGGTTCTACTGAAGGTTGAGTCTTATATTGGGATGAGCGGCTAAGCTTATTATGAAATCTTGCTTTGAGTCTTCTTAGACTCAAATGGTATTTCATGGTACTGAATATGGATGAGTGTGAGGGCAGATTTCTAGATTGGCTCCTCTAAGTTTGGCCTCGACATACCTGCAAACGTTTACTCCTGACGTGACTCTATTGGCATTGGTGGGTGTTGTAGTAACCGTCGTTACGGTCGGGGTCATAATCCTGCTTGCTGTAAGGCGGAGGCCACAGTCAAGATTCGGCTCTCAACCGGTTCACCAACCTCCAGTGTTGCTGCAGCATCCGCAACCCACCGCCGAGATGTCGCCTACGGTCACGGTCTTGGAGATGCTGAAGAGAGATCTGGAAGAGGCGGCTGCAGCACACTCCTCTGGGGCCCTCACCGGAACGGAGCTTAACAGCAAAGTCTCAGAGATTAGGAAGACCCTCGAGGACCTGAGGCAGTTTAGGGAGGTCGCGCCGAAAAGCAAGAGTTGCAGCGGCTGCGGCGCGGAGATAACTGGGGAAGCCAAGTTCTGCGACAGATGCGGAGCCAAGCAACAGTGAAAGGATAAAGCACCGCTTAGTAATTGAGGATGAGGCAGCTGTGAAACAGGTGAATCGAGCAACCGTAGGCCACCGTCCCCCCGCAACAGGAGAGATTATCAGCATATTTTATAGGGGCAGACGCTCGCTCGAAGAGAAAGGTTGAATCTATCTTGTCAGTCGACCTCTCAAGCGAAGTCTGCGGAGTCCGTTTCAGGAACCCCTTCATACTCTCATCAGCCACACCCACAAAGACCGCTCTGAACATAATCAAGGGATTAGAGGCGGGATGGGCGGGCGCGGTGATGAAGACACTTGTGCCTTTAGACTATGCCAGAGTCTACCCAAGGCCTAGGTTCAGAGTCTACTGGCTCAAAGACCAGGGAGACTACCCCAGAACGATTCCCCGTTCACTCTCGATAACAGATATTGAGGAAGGCTCACACCTGAATCCTGAAGACTACGTCAAAGAACTTGACGAGGCAAAGAAGGCTGCTGGCGATGACGGCGTGATCATTGGGAGCATAACGGCGGCCGACATGGAGACTTGGGAGAAGTATATCGAGTTGATGAACGGCTCAAGAGCAGACATGGTTGAGTTGAACTTCTCCTGTCCATATGCTGGAGAGCCCGGAACAAAGCAGAGAGGGGAGAGGCTAGGCTGGACACTAATGTATATGGCTGAAGACGTCATAAGGCTAGCAAAGAAGAAGTGTGCGTCACCCTTCAGCGTCAAGGTCTCCTCCCAAACGGGTGAGGTTGATGAGTGGGCGGCGAGGTTTGAGTCTGCAGGAGCCTCCTGCTTAACCCTCTCACATAGAATCTCAAGCCTAGACGTCGACATAGAGACTGGGAGGCCTGTTCCTTTCGGCTGCATCGTAGGCTTCGGAGGCCCATACCTTGTAGGCTTCTCCCTCAAATGGATCGCCAAAGCGGCGCCGAAACTTAAGGTGCCGATAATAGCTTGTATGGGGATGCTTGACTGGACCGACGCGGTCAAGTATGTTATGGTAGGGGCCTCCGCGGTCCAGAGTTGCTCAGCAGTGATGGTTCAAGGCTACGACGTCGTCAAGCCTTGGCTGGCGATGATGCGCAAGTTCATGGAGGAGCACGGCTACTCCTCAATAAGAGACATGAGAGGCACAGCTCTCCCACACATAGTTCCCCCGAGCATGGTTGAGAGAGGGAATGGAGGTGTCTACGCCGTCGTCGACCAAGAAAGATGCACCGGATGCGGAATATGCAAACGCTGCTGCTTCTACTTCGCCATAGAGATAAAACAGAAAAAGGCTGTAGTCGACCTGAAGAAGTGTGACGGATGCGGCCTCTGCCACGAAGTCTGTCCGGAAGACGCGATCGAAGCCAAGAAGATCTCAGAAAGAGACATCTACCCGAGGCCTGACTCGAAACCCTACCATAGACACTACGTACCGAGCAAAGCCTAAACCAAAGGCCACAGTTGTATCTTGACGCTCCCAATGAAGCGTATAGGATTCTGCAGTAGTCAGGTCAGACTATCCGTATACGCTTTTTCTTAAGAAAAAAAGATCTTGGTCTTAACGTCTTCTGAATCTTCGCGGGAGTTGATTCTATTCCCCACATTGATCCCGTTGCCTGAGCATGGAGGCTCAGGACAGCCTTCCATCAGCATGGTTGGAGCGGTTGAAGAGCGTAAAGGAACTTTTTACTTCTTCTCTATGATCGTCTTGAGGAAGTCACCGTACTTCTCGGCGTCCATCAAGGCTGCAAGTTCCTGGTCGAGATTTGAGGGTGCAAGAATCGCTATCCACCCTTCACCGTATGGTTTCTCATTAACGAGTTCCGGATTATCAGTCAACCTGCTGTTGACCTCGACAACTTCGCCTGAGACTGGGCAGAAGAAGTCTGAGACAGCCTTGACGGACTCAAGAGTCCCGTTCGCCTTCAGCTGCTCAACCTTAGACCCGGCCTGAGGAAGCTCAACAAACACAATCTCATGCAGCGCCTTCTGAGCGTAGTCCGTTACACCGATCCTGCATCGGGCACCCTCTATCTTGACCCAGGTATGTTCTTTTGTGTAGTATAGGTCGTCTGGAATATCGTAGTCATCAACCTTCAAGCTACATCACACCTCTGAACGATTCGGAACCTACTAAGTACGCTGGTTAGTATATATTACTGATCGAGAGTTTTACGGTGGACCTTCTATTGGAGTTATCTTTATGGATTCTATGTCGAAGCCGAGCTTGTTCCCGCATCTTGGACAGAAGCCGCCGTGTCTATGTATGGTCTCTAAGGGTGACTCAAGTTCAAGACCAACATAGAGTTCATGGCCGCAATTGTTACAGTAGATTCGTTGAGGCAAGAATCAGCAACTCCACCAACAGTTGATTGCAGAATACTATTTCAACTTTCGGTTGGAAATTAACGTGTCTAGGGGTGTTAGGTAGGGATTTTCATCTGTTTGGCCACCCTATACATCTCTAGGATATTCTGAATTGGGACGTGCTGGTCTATGGTGTGTGTTGGAGCAATTATCAATCCTCCACCCCGGCCCACCGTCATGATTCTGGTTTCAATCTCGTTCCTTACATCCTCTACCGTCCCGAACGGAAGAGTCTTCTGAACGGAGATCGTTCCATGTATTGACACTCTGTCACCATACATCTCCTTTATTGAAACTGGATCCATGCATTCTGGCTGGACAGGATTCAGGACATCTATCCCTGCGTCTATCAGATCCGGAATGATCTGTTCAACCTTCCCGTCCGTGTGGAAGAGGATGTAAGCATCTTGTTTCTTCAATTCGGAGAACCATATCCTGTAACGTGGAATGAAGTACTTTCGAATAATGTCTGGCGACAGCATCAATCCAGTTTGAATCCCAAGGTCATCCGACGTCAGGATCATGTCCACACCACATTCGATCAACCTCTTACACTGCTCCATCTTCCATCTCAAGAGCCTATCAAGGAGTCTCGTAACAAACTTCTCGTTTGTGTAGAGGTCGCGCATGAAGGTTCTGTAGCCTCTTAGGGCCCATGCCTCCTCGAAAAGGCCGAGTGTAGCGTTCCCCACGACAAAGAACTCGTCTCTATATTGCTCAGCAAGTTTCTTCGCTCTCTCGAACCTTCCAGGGGCATCGATGTCGGGAAATGTATAGATATCGAGGTCTACGTGTTCAAGGGGATGGTATGTGAAGTGCCAGTACTCTTCCGTTGAACCGGCCCCCCTCTTGATTCCCCATTCATCAAACATTGTTGCGTAGAAACTTTCAAAGTCCTTCGAGAGTTTCTGGGCCGGCAGGACGTATTCTGGCTTGAAGCCTTCAGGGGGGTCCATCCTGACTTCTCGTATATCTATTCCCAGAGTCTTCAGCACATCTTCATTCTTATCCATATTGAGGTGTTCTCGGAGTTTACTCATTGTCTCGGGTCTGAACCAGCCGTCGAGTGGAATCCTATCCAGACTGGACCGTTCGATTGCGTTGATCACTCTGTCTCTAGGTCTCATCTCGCTTCCGCCCAATCTTTGATTATATTTACTCCCTCAATGGCGTCGTTGACGGCTGCGTCGATCCCCAGTTTCTCAGCATAGTCCCGCCTCATCGCCGCCCCCCCAGCAATGATCTTCACTCTGTTCCTTAAACCCTCGAGCTTCATGGCTTCAGCAACCTTTGAGACGGTGGGTACAGTTACAGAAAGCAGGGCTGAAATGCCCACAATATTTGCGTCAGTCTCCTTTACCTTCTCAGCGAACTTGTTGGGCGGCACATCTATACCTAGGTCGTAAACCTCGAAACCAGCGGAGACCAGAAGTGTTGAAACTATGTCTTTCCCAATGTCGTGAAGGTCTCCTTGGATTGTGCCGATCACAACCTTGCCTCTAGCTTTGCCCTGACTGGATTCGAGTAACGGCTTAAGGATCTTCAGAGCTTCCTTCATCGTCTCTCCAGCCATTATCAACTCTGAGAAGAAGTATTCTCCCCGTTGAAACTTTGAACCAACCTCTTGCATGCCTGCCTCTAGGTCCTTAAGAATTTCTGGCGGCGGCAAGCCAGAGTCAAGAGCTACTCGAACAGTGTTCTGCATCTTGTCTATCTCGAGGTTCACCAGCGCATCTCGGCAACTAGACATTACCATTAGGCCCCGGAATTGGCAATCCACCACGATTGCTTCTTGAAATGCTTTCAAAGACGCCTACAACATATAAAAACGATTATGCAGAGCGCCCTTCATGTTTGAAGAGATCTGAGCATGTTCGACCAATCCAACGGAGGCAAAGACCCAAGACATCTACCGAATCCCCCCATTAAGGGTGCTTAATAGGCAAGGCCGTTCCAGACTCAGCCTCGAAATTGAGGTTGAGCTGCTCACTCTCGACCTCCGCTATTTTCACAGTTGTCACACCAACGCTCTGTACAAGACTTAAAGTTCTCAAAGTACAGAACAGATCAATGGTCAAACCTCCCCTACCTCAGAAGAAGGTAACTACTTAATGTCTCAGCATGAACTGGATAGAGAAGTGAAGAGGATCCTCTCAAGATACAGAACCGTGGCGGTAGTAGGTCTTTCAAAGGATCCAAGCAAAGACAGTCACGTCGTTGCAAAGTACTTAGGGTCCGAAGGGTATAAGATCGTGCCTATCAACCCTTTCTGCGACGAAGTTCTCGGAAAGAAATGTTACAGGAGCCTATTGGAGACTCCTGAAGAGGTAGCTAAATCAATAGAGATAGTTGACATATTCAGGCCCCCTTCAGAAGTCCCCCAAATAGTTGAGCAAGCAATCCTCTTGAGAAAGAGGTATGGTAAGCCTGACGTGATTTGGATGCAGCTTGGAATTGTGAATGAGGGAGCCGCCGAGACTGCGAGAGACGCTGAAATGATTGTTGTGATGGATAGGTGCATTAAGATTGAACACTCAAGAATGTAGAGGATCCTGATGCCTCCCTAGGAAGATTTTGATCTCGATGGAATCTCACATCAGCAGAATATGGTTAGCAATCTCAATCTTCACAATTATGATAATATTTACGGTTGCACATGTTGCCGACGCAGAAGCCGAAACCAAAGGGTTGATTCTCAAACCGATTGAAGATGGCTACATCGACTCCATGTCACCGATGGTCAATTACGCAGGCTCAAACCTTGTTGTGGAATACTTCTATTTCAGGCCACAGAACAGGCAGAGATGGTCCTTCCTCCTATTCGACCTAACGAGCATCCCACGGAACAGCACGATAGAGTCAGCTGAACTCTACCTATACGCTCTCGAGGTTCACGGCCCCCTCAGAGCTGGGGCCTTCAGGAGCTTCGACACATCATGGAGTGAAGGAGACCTCTACTGGACTTTGGCGAGAATGTTCTCAATCGGTCCGACTTCAAACAACACGCAACAGATAACAAATGTCGCGTGGTATCACTTCGACGTGAAGAAGGATGTTCGAGACTCGCTCCCAATAGGAAGGTTAACGCTGGTTGTTAAGTCAGACTACCAGGAGGGGTTCGAGTACGCTGCCAGCGCAGTCTTCTACTCAAATGATCAGCCTGGTAGACTAAACGCACCAAGGCTTGAGGTAGTCTATACCGCTGAGGCTCCCCCATTAGGTAAGCAGACGACAGTCATGAGTCTGCGCATAGACCCGCCGGAGGCCAAGGTTGGAACAGACCTTACAATATCTGGGGTCTTGCAGTCAGACGGAACACCTCTCAAAGAGAAGCCTGTAACTGTCGAGTACTCATTGAATGACTCCTTCTGGAATCCTATCTCTACCGCAAGAACAGACCGTGAGGGAAGGTTCGCCCTGAATTGGAATCCTGAGAGAGCTGGTGATACAAAGATTAGGGTGAGGTATGAAGGTGACGAAAGCTATGAAGGGACAGAGAGTCTCGTGCGGTTTATGGTTGAGTCCGAGTCCAAGCCGCCCGCCCAAGTTGATAGGTCTCCCCTTTTTGCAGTCGTAGTTGCCGCCTCAGCTGTGGCCCTCCTACTTCTATGGAGGAGTATAGGAAAAAGGCGTGAACCTAAGCCTCCGCCTCAAGTTGAGTTGCGAAGAGAGGCTGCCAAGCCTTTGCCGGAATCTCCGAGACAAATCTATCAAGCGGCCGCGAGACGCGTTTCAACAGGACATAAAGGGCTTGACCGCCTACTTCATGGGGGGCTACAACCAAACTATGCTGTCGCTCTAACATCACCTTCATGTGATGAGGCGGACCTCTTGGTCCATCGATTCCTTGAAGCTGGGCTAGAAACAAATAACACTATGCTGTTCATGACCACAAAGTTGAGTGGGGAACTTGAGCTTTCACGAAAGTATCCCTCAAGCTTCCATTATATCATCTGCAATCCACAGGTAAGGCAAAGCGATCTTGAGACGCCTCATACCTATGGGGTGAGAAGCCTAGACAATCTGACAGAGATCAACCTTACCGTCATCAAGGCACTTGAAGAGATGGAGAAGACGCTGCAACAGAAAGTAGCATGTGTAGACCTGGTCTCTGACATACTCCTCCAGCATGGATCAGCAGCAACAAGGCAGTGGCTTCTCGACTTCACATCCAGAATGAAGCCCAAATCTGTAACGATGTTGGCAACCATAAACTCTCAAATGCACCCAAGAGAAGACTTGGAGTCTCTGCTCGGCCTATTCGATGGCCAGCTTGACCTTTGGGAAGAGAAGACTGAAGGCGTGACAAAGAAATTCATCAAAATAAAGAGAATGTATCGTGAACCATACATTGACGAGACTCTGCCCATTGCGAAGTCAGATCTCTCATAGGACCAGAATCTTCATCTGTAAGTAACAAGCGACCAAGAAGACTCAGTTCGCAGGTCGTCTCGCGATGATGATAAATGAGATTGTTTATCGTCTTCAGAGATAGGTTCAGAACAACCGAGACAGACCAAGAGATTTCGTCTCTGCTTTAAAGCTTCTCTGTCAAAACTCGGATCAGACCTTAAATATCGCAGGCCGAATAATAGGTGAATCATAAATGTTTTCTGGAGGTGATTTTATGGGTAAAGAAGCGTTACTTGAGATACTTAACCAATCGATTGCACGCGAGATCACTGTCTCGATCCAGTACATGTGGCACCATGTCATGGCCATCGGCCTACAGAGCGCAGAGGTCGAGGAGATCTTTAGGAAGACAGCTATAGAAGAGATGAAGCATGCTGAAAAATTCGCCGAGAGGCTCGACTATCTGGGCGGAGTTCCAACCACCAAGCCAGCGCCGATAGTGACGGGAGGAAAAGTCGAGAAGATGCTTCAAGACGATATGAAGGCCGAAGAGGAAGCCATAACGATGTACAAGAAAGCGATTAAAATAAGCATTGAAAATGATGACCCAGTCACAAGACTTCTCTATGAGGAGATCCTAGCAGATGAGGAAGATCACCACAACACTTTCCAGACACTTCTAGAGAAATAGCAAGAAGCACACCGGCAATAGATCCAAACACATCCTCAAATGTTTTTTCTTTATTAATTACCTCCTATTTGATAGTGAAATACGTTAGCTAGAGGTTTTGAATATGGACTTCTCATTTTCAGCAGCTCAAAGAGAATTGAGAGAACGTGTACGTGAGTTTGCCGTCAAAGAGTTGGCTCCCAAGTCCAGAGATATTGATGAGAGAGCGAGATTTCCACGTGATAACGTTAGGGAGATGGCTGATCACGGCCTCTTGGGTTTGCCTTTCCCAATAGAGTACGGCGGCTCAGGGATGGATATGGTCAGCTACTGCATAGTCTTGGAAGAGCTTGCCAAGGTGTGCAGTAGCACAGCGACGATAAACCTTGCCCATGTCCTCTCAGCCTTCAGCATCCTGCTGTTTGGAAGCAAGAGGCAGAAGGAGTTCTATCTAGCGTCGATGGCCAAGGGGGAGAGGCTCGGCGCTTTCGCCATAACCGAGAGAACAGGGGGTTCCGATGTAGCGTCAATCCAGACCGAGGCAAAGGTCGAGAACAACAAGTATGTGATAGACGGTGAAAAGAGCTACATCACAAACGCGGGGCAGGCCGACCTTTACATTGTCCTAGCATCAACAGACAAAACAAAAGGATCCAAAGGACTGAGTGCATTCATAGTTGAGAAAGGAACAGAAGGCCTGAGTTTTGGAAAGACAGAAGACCTCATAGGGGTAAGAGGGACATCGATAGGCGAGGTTCTTCTCAAAGACTGCTGTGTCCCAATAGAGAACATTATTGGAGAGGAGGGAGACGGACTCAAGATAGCCCTCTCCTGCATCGACAGGGGCAGAATAGCCCTTTCCTCCATAGGCGTAGGCCTGGCCCAAGCTGCCCTTGAAGCCTCGATAGATTACTCAAAGAGGAGAAGCCAGTTTGGGAGAGCCCTATCAGAATTTCAAGCAATACAGTTCATGATAGCGGATATGGCAACTGAGGTCAAAGCCGCTAGGCTCCTGACATACCACGCTGGGTCCTTGGCTGAGGGAGGCTCAAGATTCACATGTGAAGCGTCGATGGCTAAACTCTACAGTTCAGAGGTTGCCATGCGTGCAGCCCTTAACGCGGTCCAGATCCACGGCGGATACGGACTGTCAAGAAAGGGTCCGGTCGAGAGGATCATGAGGGATGCAAAGGCGCTCGCCATAATGGAGGGGACATCTGAGGTTCAGCGGCTGATAATCGCAAGGAACGAAATCAAGTAGCTGTAGGACCGGAAGCCAACGAGGCTCGTCTATTCGTCCTTGTCTGTCCTTATGAGCTGAAGCATCGCTGATTTCGTCGTTTGCATCAAGGGTAGAGCGTAGCTTATGATCCTTGTAGATATTATGCCAACAACCCTTCCATCCCCATCCATCACAGGAAGCCTTCTGACCCGCTTCTTGGACATAGTCTCCGCGGCTTCCCAGAGGCTTGAGTCCTGAGGAATGGTTAGGAGAGGAGACGACATTACATCCTTCGCTTTGGTCGATTTGGGGTCAAGCCCCTTAGCAACAACCTTCCTAGTGAGGTCCCTCTCAGTCAAGATTCCAGCCTCTTTGCCATTCACAGTCACAAGAACTGAACCCACATCCTTGGAGGTCATCACCTCAGCAACCTCCACGATCGAGGCCTCTGAAGAGACTACGGTCTTCAACCGCATCCAGTTCTTGACTAGATTTGAATCTTCGGACTCCATCCTATCGTCTTCCTAAAGTCTGTTGGGTGGTTATTCTTGTATATTGGTTCTGTCACGAGGAAGTTCTTCTGGTCTTCCTCTCAGCTCTAATAGCCAGAACTATCGCGGCCACAGCGATGATGGTGGCCGTTGCTGCAGTTATCTCAGGAATTGGGAAGCCCCTCTCAGCTGGTTTGACTGGGCCGGCCTGCCTCATCAATTCCGCCTCCGCCCTCATCCTGACCAGATGCTCCTTCATTGGGGCGTAGCCTTCCCAATGCATGTAGTCTGAACTCTCGTGGAAAGCTCCCATGAACATCCGGTTGTGATATTCCTCGAGCATCCTGTATAGGTCCTGCTCTATCGGTGTCGGCGAATTATAGAAGGCTACCATGAAGGGGTAGTTGTATGGGTAGGAGGCTGGTTTCTGTATTATCCCCTCCTTATAGAGCTCCGCGACGATCCTAACACCTTCAGCGAGCAGGTGTATCGACTCCTTAGTCACATTCTCATAATGTCCGATTTGACTGTCAATGTATGTCTTTGAGTGGCATCGGTAGCATATCTCTAACTCATTCGCCCTCACCCGTTTGAACTCCTCATCTGATAGGCGGGCGATCCGCATGTTTTTAGCATAGTCAAACAGAGCGCCTGGCTGACCGTCCGGGGTGAGGATGCCTAGACCCTTGAGCACCTCAGCGTTGTCTGTTGCCCATTCACGGTCAGTAGCAAGTGGTCCAACGTTTGGACCTAGAAGACCGTAGAAGCCGTAGGCTGTTATTACCTCATGGTTTCCCTTGTCTAGGTGGCACGTAATACAGACAGGCGCCTCATTCGGCCACCGCTCATTGTGGGGATAACTCCAGTTGTAGTTCTCTCCCCTTGTACTGTAGATTATCCCATGCTTGGAGCCAATATACATCTCATATGCTGGATGGTCGAAGCCCATGTGACAGTTGCTGCAAGCCTCAGGCTTTCTGGCTTCAATTATGGAGAAGACGTGTCTGGTATGACATACGTCACATTTGGATCCCGGTGTGGTGGCGACGCCAAGTGTCTTGGGACCCCAGTTTGTGGTGTTCCCTGAGGACCCTATCCTGTGGCAACCGCCGCATCCCTTCCAAGTAACCGTCTCGTCGAGCTTCAAAACATCCTCTGTCACGACGCTCATAGCAACCCAGGCAAGATGATGTTTTCCCTTGTTGAATTGTTCAACCTGAGTGGGATGGCATGATTTGCACTGTTCGCCTGTAGGCCAGATCAAGGAATCGTGGTTTGAACCGTGACAGGCATCGCAGTAGACCGAAGCTGAGGCGTGTTCGCTGACGTTCCATTGAGAAACTATGCCGGGGGTTGTCTGGACGTGGCAGCTGAGGCACTCCTTTCCTGAATATTTGCGTTGAGCCTCCACAAAGAGTGTGGAGTTCTCATCTCTCTCTCCTATCGGCAACACAGAGGAGGAAATAATCAGTTGGGAGGCAAGTATCAAGATAATCGCGACGGCCAAACCTCTAATGACAAGTCTCCTGTTTTGACTCAGCCAGCTTCCGCCCAGCTTCAAAATCAGAAAGACTGAACCGAGAACAACTGGAATCAGCGCTAATTGGTTGGGCGAGAGACCAAAAGTCGATGTTCCATTACCTAGCTCACAAAGGACTTTGGCAAGGGTCAACCTTGAGCCCCCGTCCATGAGGAGAGAGGTTGAAGTTAGGGCCAGCAGTATAGAAAGAAGCATGTAGGTAGGATCTTTCTTTAGGCTCAGCAATTCCATTACCCGAGCCCCAAAAGGTCACTTAAAACTTAGCCAACCATGCCTAAAAAATCTTTGCATATCTGGCTGACCGCCAATCGATTGTGACCTCATATCTGCTCGGCTCTGACTTCTAGTACAGGGCCTCTATGCGGAGGGGATTCATAAGGTGGGTTTTCAATGTCCAGATCAACGGCATATCGATGTGGAAGGTACAGAATAAGTTAAAAGCCAGCCAGATTCTGTTGAGGGCGTGCTCTCTTGCATGGTTATATCGATCACAACCGATTACACCGATGGATTCATGACGAAAGGATCAGCCCTCTTTTTCCTTTTCTTGCTTGTGACATACACGATCGCGTTACCGGAAGCAGTATGCCGTGAGAAAGCTTACGACTTCACGCTAAAAGACACCGACGGTGTAGAGGTGTCACTCTCAGACTTTGAAGGAAAATACCTTCTGATAAATTTCTTCGCAACTCAGTGTGAAGCATGCGTAATCCAGTTGAGATATCTTAAGAATCTATGGAGCCTGCTAGGCCATGACATAAGCATGATCTCAATAGGGATCGATCCCGTCTCAGACTCAGACCAAGATCTAATCAACTATAAAAGGGAACACAACATCAACTGGGCAGTTTTGAGAGATACAAAGAATGTAGGTGTGAAGTATAAGGTTTTAGTGATTCCAACACTTGTCTTGATAGATCCTTCAGGGAACACTGTGAAAGTCTACGTAGGTATCACTGACGAGTCGAAGATTCTTCAAGACCTGCCTTTCAAGCCGCCCAGAACCTCGAAACAAGCTGAAACACTACCTGTTCAGGGAGGCTGGGCTTATTCGATCCTAGTCACTGCAGCCATCGCAGCTTCAATAATAGTAGTTACCATCATGAACGGCCGCAAGAGATGTGGTGGACATGCGCGTAAGAATAGACACAAGAAGCAAGCTCGATAGGAGATGGCGTCGACTCTAATGGTCCGGAAAGCATGGAGTGTCTCAAGACAATCCGCATCGTCACTGCTAAGAAGCCCAAGACCTATCTAAATATACAAGTCCAAAGAATAATTGGACGATAGTATCTATCAATACAGGAATTGAGTATAGAATATCCCTGCAGAGGTTACTTGATTGGTTTCTGGGGTTTACAGGTCACGGTTGAGCGGTGGATTAGTCGAATCCACTGCTAAGTTCATGTCTTCAATAAAGGATGATGATAGAATCCTACTAGAAGACATCTTGGGCACAATGGCTCATGACATCATGCTCTATGAACAACGGATAATCTCACGCCAAGACCTTAAAGAGATTCTGGCAGCGCTGGAGGAGCTCCGCACAATGTGGATTCAAGGCAAGATTGAACTTGACCCTAACTTTGAGGATGTCCACGAATTCGTGGAAGACTATGTTCTGAGGAAGATAGGCCTTGAAGTTGGAGGTAAACTTCACACCGGACGATCAAGAAACGACCAAGTTACTCTTGACCAGAGAATGAGCTTAAGAAAGGAATTAAATGAGGTCAGCCAGAAACTTCTTGACTTCATTGAGGTGTTGCTGGAGAGGGCGGCTGAGAACTCTGGAAGTCTAATGGTTGGATATACTCACACTCAGCATGCACAGACAACATCTTTTGGACACTACCTATTGGCTTATGTTGACTGTCTGTTCAGAGATCTTGAACGCATCAGAGAATGCTATGTCAGGCTTAACAATTCGCCTCTGGGTGCGTGTGCGCTTGCAGGATCAACTTTCCCTCTGGATCGAAAACGAACCGCCAAACTGCTAGGTTTCAATGGTCTTGTAGAGAACTCTATAGATGCTGTGAGTTCCAGAGACTTTGCTTTGGAAAGCCTTGCATGCCTAGCCGTTCTGATGGCACATTTGAGCAGAATTTCTGAAGACTTGATTCTTTGGTCAAGCAGTGAGTTTGGCTATGTGGAGGTTGCTGACGCCTACGCCTCGACCTCAAGTGTGATGCCTCAGAAGAAGAACCCCTGCACCCTTGAGTTGATCAGAGGTAAGACTGGGACAGTCTACGGAGGATTGCTGAACCTGCTGACAACAGTCAAGGGATTGATGACAGGATACAACCGGGACCTCCAAGAAGCCAAGCGGCCCCTCTGGGTCAGCATCGATACCGCAAAGGACTGCCTCAATATCATTGCCGGTGCAGTAAAGACACTCAAGGTCAATCAGAAGAGGATGTTTGATGTCGCCTCAGGTAGCTACGCTTCAGCCATAGACTTGGCTGAGGAGCTTGTAAGAAAAGGCCTCTCCTTCAGAGAAGCACATAAGCTTGTAGGAAATATTGTCCGGGAAAGTGTTGAGTCAAAGAAGACATTGAGCAGTTTGACTCCGGAAAAGATTGAGAAGACGGCAGAGAGAATTCTCGGGAAAAAAGTGAAGATAACCGTGGAGGAGTTGGGGAGGGTACTAGACCCAGCTGCCTCACTGAGTTCACGTCGAACAGTGGGAAGCCCCAACCCGGAAGAGATTAAGAGAATGATCAAAGAAAGAAAGGAGAAGCTAAATAAATCTAAGGCACTACTCGAAGACGAAGTTGAGAGACTAGAGAAGGTATGGAAGGAGTTACTAGAAATAGTAAGGTCGATAATCAGTTAGTTGGGTGAGTAGATTGGAAAAACCAAGAAAAGTAGTGTTGGCATATTCTGGAGGACTTGACTCAACCCTCATAATGATACTTCTTGAGGAACAATACGGATTCAAGGAGGTCATACCGGTCCTGGTTAACGTCGGCCAGGGAGAGGAAGAAATAGCCATAGCTAAAGAGAGAGCTGAGAAACTAGGTAGGGAAATAGCCTTCTTCGACTCAAAGAAAGAGTTCGTTAAAGACTACATTTTCAAGTGCATAAAGGCGAATGGGAGCTACGAAGGATACCCCATAGGAACCTCTATGTCTAGAGTTCTCATAGCCTCAAAGGTTTCTGAGGTAGCCAAGAGAGAGAGTGCTGAGGCTGTAGCTCACGGCTGCACAGGGAAGGGTAACGACCAGTTCAGAATGGAGAACACCTTCAGATACTATGTGCCGGAGATGAAGATCATTGCACCTGTAAGGGAACTCGACCTTTCAAGACCTAAAGAGGAGGAGATCCTCCGCCAACACGGTATCCAACCTGAAAGGAGAAGGGGGAAGCTTGGGGGAGACGTCAACATGTGGTCGCACTCAATCGGAAGTGGCCAGGTTGAGGATCTTCAGTCTCAGTACCTTGAAGATTACCTCTGGGCTGTCCCACCGGAGCGAGCACCCAATGAGCCGACTGAGATTACCCTCACATATGACGGCGGTGTCCCTGTAGAGCTAGACGGAATAAGAGATCCTGTAGAGATCGTCTTGAGGCTCAACAGCGTCGGAGGAACCAACGGAATAGGAAGGATAGATATCATCGAGGATGGGATACTCGGGCTCAAGTCAAGAGAACTCTACGAGGCCCCGGCGGCAACTATCCTCTTGACAACGCATGCGGACCTTGAGGGCTTGACCCTGACAAAGGAGCAACGTAGACTCAAACGTGAGCTGGACAGACTATGGGCCGATATGGTTTACCATGCTATGTGGCTTCATCCACTCAGCCGCGACATAGAGGCCTTCATAGATTCAACTCAACAGTACGTATGTGGGAAGGTCAGGCTCAAAATGTATAAAGGGACACTGGAGATTGTTAAGCGTGAGTCTGACAGGTCACTCTTCGCCCCTGAACTTCGATCAGTCAAGAAGGGCGGCTTTGACCAGAGGGAAGCCACAGGAGCAGTCAAACTCTCAGGGCTTCAATATCAGCTATTCAAGGAGAAGGGAAGGTAAGACATTCTTAGACCGTGAGTGCCAAGAGAACTGTTTATTCTAACAGTAAAGAAGGCCTTCAGATGAGAGATAAGGCTGCTGGAGAAAATAGTTCCTAGATGGCCTGCAAAGCTACTGCCTTCTCATGCAGATCCTTGAATAACACTGAAGATAAGTATCTCTCACCTGTGTCAGGAAGTATCGCCACTATTAACTTGTTCCTATTCTCCCGTCTTTTTGCAACCTGAATCGCCGCGAATGCCGCTGCTCCAGAGGATATCCCGCACAGAATTCCCTCTTCCCTAACAAGTCGCCTAGCTGTATCGATAGCTTCCTCATCTCTCACTTTGAATACTTCATCTATTAGGTCAAGCCTCAGGACCTCTGGAATGAACCCTGCCCCGATTCCCTGGATCTTGTGAGGTCCAGGTTTTCCTCCAGAGAGAACTGGTGAGTCAAAAGGCTCAACGGCAACCGCCTTGAAACTGGGTTTCTTGGGTTTGATCATTTCAGCAACACCTGTTATTGTTCCACCGGTTCCCACACCACCTACAACAATGTCTACTTCACCCTCGGTGTCCTCCCATATCTCGACGGCTGTGGTTTCTCTGTGAATTTCTGGGTTGGCGGGGTTCTTGAACTGCTGTGGTATGAAGGAGTTAGGAATGGTCTTGGCCAGTTCCTCCGTCTTCTCAACAGCTCCTTTCATGCCCTTAGCTCCAGGAGTCAAGACTAATTCGGCACCGTAAGCCATCAACAGAGTCCTCCTTTCGAGGCTCATCGTGTCGGGCATGGTCAAGATGAGCCTGTAGCCTTTGACGGCTGCAACCATCGCCAGTCCTATACCTGTGTTGCCGCTTGTAGGTTCTACTATGACTGAATTAGGTTTCAACAGTCCTCGTTTTTCAGCTTCATTGATCATGCTCAGACAGATCCTGTCTTTTATGCTTCCACCCGGATTCCGAGCTTCAAGTTTTGCAAGTACCGTTGCTTCAGCCCCCCCAGTCACCTTATTCAGTTTCACCAGTGGGGTTCGGCCTATTGTCTCAAGAACATTCTCAAACACTCTCTTTGTCATCAAGCCGCCTCCAAAAATCTTTTGGGAATTAGGGGTTGGTTTCTAGTCCTCTCATTAATACTTAGCTGTCCACAACATTCCGTTAAGAATCATGCGCTGGTCCACCAGAATTTCCAAGAATCTTCACTTCGGTATATCATTGAGTCTGACGACTTCCAAATGCTGTCCAATCTGATTAAAGAAATACGACTTCAAGGCCGAAAACAAGTTATGACCAATAGTTTTTCAAGGGCCTTCTTTGAGACTCTAAAAGATTATCTTTGCACCGCACTTGCGGCATTTCTTGCTGTGTGGAGTATTTACGGAGCCACATTCAGAACAACGCCTGAAGTATCGTTCATGCTTGATGACCTCTCCACAGTTGATGCAGTTCTTAACATCGGGTGGGTTCTCTGTTTTGCAGTGTCGACATATCAAGGCCTTCAACCTGTCGAACAATATTGAATAATCTACAGGTACCTGAACAGCACAGAGCCAACTTGCATATTAACCTTGGCTGATGGGTTGAATACAGCTAGAGAGTCAGTCTTCCTAATGTTTCCTTCAGGGCAAAGCTACATCTCGCCACCAGAAACGGACCTGTTGAGGGTAGAGTTTGACCCAGAAAAGGTCGGGACTAATTCAGAGTATTGTCAATAATACTTCAAAAGAAGTCTCCTAGAGCTTGGCCTTCTCAAACGTCAACCTTGGGTTGTTACCCTCCCAATCGAAAATGGGAATCTCCCTCTTGAACTTCTTGAATCTTTCAGCCAGGGCATGCACAACTATTGGCAAGGCAATTGTGGCATCGACATAGCATGTGGCCATCCTAGCATTTGCACTTACTTTTCCCCAGCTCTGAGCCTCCTCAAATGTACACCCACTCAAGCCTCCCCAAACCGGCAGGTCGGTTGTGAACTGTATGGCAAAGCTGTGACTTCTATCGTGTCTTGTCTGATAACTTGCGATGACCGCTGTTTGCTGAATGAAGTTCTTAGGTGTACCTCCACCAACATACACAACACCGGTTTTGGATTTCTCGGTGATTCTGGAGCTCTCATCAACATCCTTTAGTGCATTCAGAATAATGTTTCTTCCTCCTCGCCTATTGGCGAACATCAACGAGAATCCCAGAGAGCTGTCACCAAGGGCCGGACAGAAGAGCGGCACACCCTTCCTGTAAGAGGTTACAACGATAGAATCTACTTCTCCATATCTATCAAAGAAATTTTTCCCCAATATCCAGAGTAGCTCACGGGACGAGTAGGGATAGTTGTCTTCAAGTTGTTCTGAAAAGACTTTGTCCAACCACCTGTCAAATGCATAGAACTTATCCTCATCTGCATAGACATCATGTATACGGTCGATCCTTTGTTTCCTCAATTTTCTATCGTCACAGTTTGTGCTTCCTATGTAGTGCTTACCGCCGGATACCTCGAAAGCATCATGATAGAAGTTTGCGCCGGTTGAGACTACCACATCAACCATCCTTCTCTTGATTATGTAGGCTAGGACCCGGCGCATCCCAGCAGGAATCATGGCTCCAGCTAGGCCCAACCATATGACTACTTGCCTCTTCCTCAACATCTTAGCCCAAACTTCAACGGCCTCACCCAACTTCCTTCCTTGGAAAGCTGTATGTCCCATCTCAACGAGAAGCTCATCCACGCTCTTGTTTGAGCTCACAGGAATAGGCACGGTAGGTTGTCTCAACAGTTTCTTCAAGTTTTCCCCTCCTATCTTCACACTTGCGGAAATATGGCAAGTACAGTCGAGATAGTCTAGATCTAATTAATATTCTCGCATAGAATTTAATTGTAGTGATTGAATGAAGTTATGGAGTCTTGATCACCCGATCAAACCTTGCAGCTAAGTCTCTTTCATACCACAGCGTTTTACTTTAGTCTCATGAATGATTCGTTCTCTTGTGGAACATATTCTTCGAGTAGATTTCTTAGGGTATCTGCCGCAGGCCCTAGAATGGTAACTGATTAATAGCAGGGGTATCCTATAATTTGAAATGGTTGAAGATGGCTCCCGTATCCGTTAATTTCCGAATCAAGGTTCTCTTTGCGATAACTCTCTTGCTGATTCCATTCGTTAATCCTCCCAATGTCCAAGCACAGGCTGTGGGTACAGTAGTCACCATCAAATCCATTACGCCGTCTCTTGCTCTGCCCGGCCAATCCATGACCGTAAAGATCAACATATCGGTTACAGGTGGGGGTGGGGGGCTTCCAGGTCCAGTTGACACCTCACTGATAATCGACAGAACCGGAAGCATGTACGGCCAGAAGTTTGAAGATGCAAAGGCCGCTGCCAAAGCCTTCATTGACGACCAGGAAGAAGAAGATATGTCTCAAGTGATAGCTTTCAGCGAGCAAGTTTCGGTCCAGAAGGACTTCACGAAGACGGACACTTCTGGAAAAACTGCACTTAAGAGAGCAATAGACCAGATAATACCCCCCTATGGCTTTACAAATCTTTACGCTGCATTAGAGAAAAGCGTGCAGGAAATTACGGGGAAAGGACGGACAGATTCTAGAAGAGCCGTGATTCTCCTGACAGACGGAAGACCAAACATTGGCATAACTTCAACCTCAAAGTTCATCGAGTTGGCTGAGAGCGCTGCCTCTGCCAATGTCATGGTATACACAATTGGACTTGGTGGACCTAGCGTACCAGATCCTGTTAATGCAACTCTACTGCAAGAAATTGCAAATGCAGGAAAGGGGAAGTACTACTTCGCTCCGACAAGTTCGGATCTCGAAGATATATACCTTGAGATTTCCGCCCAAATACACGTTCCCCCAGCAAGGAATGTTCGTGTCACAGAGCATTTGCCCTCCTCGATTGTGACCTACAATAATGACGCAAGCCAACCGCCAGTCAGTATATCTGACGGTACAATCTTCTGGCAGATCGAGCAGATACTGGCTGAGACTTCTTGGGTTGTGACTTATACGGTTACTGCGCTGAAGCGAGTGACGGTTGTGCAAAGCCTATCTCCAACGACCATAATCTACGACAGAGGCGAGCTAATAGATATCAGGATAGATCTTCCACCAGGGCTAGCGGTTAGAGAAGTTGCAACGATCGACATGGCGGCATCCACCACAACAGCAACCGAAGGCGACACTATAGATTTCAACGCCACGGTTGCAAACTATGGAACGATACCAGAGACATTCGAGGTTGGCTTGTTCAGCAATACGACAAAGGTTGACACAACCTCGGTCCAGCTTTCCAACGGCAGCACAAGAGTAGTTCATTTCAGATGGAACACCACAGGCTATGATCCTGGAATCTATGATGTTGCTGTAACCGCAGACCCTAATGGGAGAATAACTGGCGACGATCCTACGAACAACACTAGGACGGTCAGGTTGAACCTAAGCCCCAGATACGAAGCCTCAATACTCCCATTAGTACTGATGATTTCAGTTCCGCTTGTAATAATCCCCTTGACGGCGGCGGCGATCCTAGGAAGAAAAAGAGGATACACCTCACGCTTTCCAGTCTTTACCGAGAGGAGGGGGGCCACGGCGCAACGCACCTACGGTGAAGGCGCATACAGGATGGTATGTCCCAAATGCTACAAACCCCTCACATACTATTCTCAATACCAAAAGTGGTACTGTACATCCTGTAGGAGATACGTCTAAGGAACAAGATCAAAGCTGTCTGTCTAGCTAACTGCCCTGCTATGAAGACCCAAGTTCCCCTTTACACGAGCGAACTACGGTCTCGGGATTCGCCAACCCATTAGTGGGGAATATGAAGAAGATAGAAGCCAAGTAGGTCCAAGCAATCCCCTCCTCTTGTCAAGGTATCTTTCTCTTTTCCTAGACCAGAACCTGTCAAGTTCAACTCACCCAAGCTTCTGGGCGAATTCAGAAAGACGATAGCTGAAAAGACAACTTTTCTAGAAGAGGTGCTTCACAGAGACCTTCTTGAATCCATAACTGAACTTACCCATTCACCCTAAATCCAAATGCCCCTGATCTTTGGCTAGAACAGTCTATCCATTTGCCCGTGATTTAGGAAAACAAAATCGGAATGCAGCGCAAACGGAGCTTCTAGATTGTTCGAGAGGGCTTTGGCTTGGAAAGATGTACGGCTTTATCCCAGAGACAGAGAATATGTCAATTGAACATTCTGAACGTTTGACAAAGCAGGAAGCTTATGTCTTTGAAGGACTGAAACCCTTCTTTCCAATTGTTTCAAGAACTTAATCGACTTGAGGCCGATGTCGTTTGAGGATTGCGGTGGTGAGAACAAACCTTCATAAAGGTTCGGGACAGACTGTCCATGTACGGGAACTCACGAAGAGGCTTCTGAACAAGGGACTTGAGGTCGAGGTCTTCTCACGCGAAGCTATAGGAGATATTTCGCCGGCTGAGGTGGCCGATTAACAAGGCTCTTTGCCATCCCCCTACTCAAGATTCTCACAAAGGAGTTCCCGGAAATATTCCAGGGATTCGACTCCCTTGGATGCCCCCTGTCGGGAGAGTTCTCAGCCAGGAGAGAGCTTCTTGAAAACATCTTCTTCCTAACTGATTACAGTATCGAGTTCTCGATTCTAATCAGTCGATGAGGAGACTTTTCCCATCGGTCATAGGTCAGGTTGACCTTGAAATACTCTTCCACATGGGCCAGTCCATCAGAGGCCTAGATGCAATGATATCTCAGGTAACCAACAGGGTTCTCAGAACGCTCGAACGTGACGGGATCGAGTTGTCTAAGGAGAGAAGAGAGCAGATGGTCTCAAGCTACAGGAAGGAGGCTCTGGCCACGTTACCTAGCTACCGGAAAACATTCAGTAAGCTTCAAGATAGCGTTGCCACAAATGAAAGGATACACGATTCAAAAGAGACAGATCTGCGAAGATTTCAGCGATTCTACAGACAGTTCAAACAAGCTTTTTGCTCTATCCGAATCCTGAACAGTTCATGTTGCCATCCTGGAAAGAACTGAGCTCCAGCGTAAACTACTTCGCCGTAAGCTCACTTCTTAGGAGGAGAAGTAATCAAAGTACCTTCTCCAGACTCAATAAAGCAGGATTACTCTAGGTTGCGCAATTGTGTAGTCCGCCGATTTGAACTGCTCTTCCTCAATGGAATGGGCTTCATCATATCGGGAAAACGTGGCTTCCGCAGATCATCCTTATCCGGTATCCTAGTTCGGATAGAAAATACGATCAGTCTGAGGTTTATGTTAACGCAGTGATATGGTACGTGCGCTTGTAGTTCTCAAAAGGTCATCTTAATCCAAACTTTTTCTTGGCTTGATGGGTGGCTTCTTCCTGAATCTCTCTGAACGGTCTTCCCAGCCTCAATGCAAGGTTTCGGACATCATCATACTCGGGCTTCAGATTCGTAACCTTACCGAAACGGTCACTCGCTATCTTAACATTGACCTCGGCCTTTGCGCCTGCGATTTCAACTTCAACCTTTCTGCTTTCCCTCAGGAGAATCTTGCGGTGGCAAGGGTGCACTCTCACACCTAGCGTCCCTGTCTCAAGAGTCAGAATATCTATGAGCTTATCCACATCTCTCTCTTCAGCTATGACACTGACAATCCATCCGGGACGGGACTTCTTTCCGAGGATCGGTGTAACCGCCGCGTCTTTGGCACCGGCTGAAAGAAGTCTCTCCACAGTATAGCCAACGGTCTCACCGGTCACATCGTCAAGATTTGTCTCCAGCAGAACAACTCGGTCTTCAAGAGGGTCTAGCCTTGACGCTTCTCCGGTGACTATTCTAAGAATATTTGGGGCAGCATCGAACTCTTTCTCTCCAGCACCGTAGCCTACGGCTTTAGGCTTCATGGCCGGAAAGTACCTCAGACTTCTCTCGGCGAGACTTGTTAGAATCGCGACTCCTGTAGGAGTGGAGAGTTCACAATCCAGCGGGCCACCAACAATAGTGAATCCCCTCTTTGTTAGGATCTCAAGTGTTGCGGGAGCTGGTGAAGCCACGGTGCCATGTGAGAAACTGAATAAGCCGCCGCCAACAGCCACTGGAGTAGAGTAAACCTTCATGTCTCGGAAGGCTCCGAGGTCATCTAGGGCTGCGGCTACGCCGATTATGTCAGCAACAGTATCTACAGATCCAGCTTCATGTAGAACAACGTTCTCAACACTCTCCCCATGGAGTCCTGACTCAGCCTCAAGCAATGTTCTGACCGATCTCTCTGCAAAGATCTGTGCTGATGATGAAAGGTTCAAGCCTATTGCTGAGTTGGTAACAGCCGCCATAAGTTCAGAGCCTGAGCGGTGCTTCACGGTCTCGTGGGCTATGATCTTGACTTGTTTGGCTCGAAGTCCACACCTAGTAGTTTCAGAGAGGTCAACATCAATCGTACCGCAGCCTTCAACATATTCTTTTATTGATCGGATTGCACTGAGGACTCTCTTTGGATTGGCGCCCAAGTCCAGTAGAGCGGCGACTATCATGTTTCCTGATATGCCGACCAACTGGCAGTCGATGATCATGATCTCTTGACCATTGTGTAGGCTCATGATCGTAACCGGCTTTACGATTAGTCTTCCCTATTCTACTGAAAGATGTTGGACGACAGGTATCCAGAACAGCAATCTCGGCTTTCTTAAAGCTTTATCTTGTTTTGACACAACATAATTTCAGGAATAGACCTTGGATCTAATGGCAGAGTTCAAGAAGACTGTTGAGGTTCTGAGGTCTAACCTCATACTGTTTCTTCCAGCATTAATCATATTCTACCTTATCCCAGTGGCTCTTCTGATAGCTGCTGTCTACATCTTCACACCAATAATCATAGTTGCACTCAAGAGCCCATCTTTCCCGTCGACCCTGATTCAAGGTTCTCTATTAGGATTCACCGTGATCATAGTGCTTGCTGTCTTGTCGTACATTTACGTACTTTCAGGAGCCGCAAACATGAACAAGAGAGCAGTTCTTACAGGGACGAGCTCTATGAACGATTTCTGGGAAGGCTGCAGGAAGTATTTCGGCAAGCTCCTTGCCGGTGTCATACTGCTGGCCATAGTCTATGGCATCATCATAGTTGCGGGGTCAATCCTGACAATTGCCCTGATACTTCCTGAGATCCCAAAAATCCCTGCTCCAGAGGTCATGCCTGAAGTTCCAACAAAGGTCTTCGGACCTGAAGCATTCAGCGGACTAGCACCTTGGCTGATCGAGATCTTGAAGATTTTGTCTGGTGCACTCGGGATCTGGCTTGTACTCCTGACAGTTTCTGGGCTCATATTCATATTTACGCTCTTCTGGGTTCAGACTCTTGTCGTCGATGATGTTGGAGTCTTTAAGGCGATAGGAACAAGTATCAAATTTGTGAGGCGGAACCTAAAGACAACATTTGGAGTAGTATCCTTATGGATAATCGCTCAAGGATTCGCACGTGCAATATTCCCCGGAGGGGGAATGGGTGGTGGAGGGCCCGGATACGGTTGGGGGTTCGGCTTTCCTCCGCCGCTCCAGGCAGTCTTTCAACTACTAATAGCGACGTTCTTCACACTCTTACTATACGTTGTATACATGGATAGAACTGGGAAGATGCCATAATCCTCCAATGCCTTGGCTAATTGACTTTTGCTCTTCACGGTTCGAGGCCGGTCACTTAGGCGGCGGTTTGCTAGTTCACGCTAGAACTCACTTGTTCTTCATGACGATGTCAGCGATCGCGTAGGCTACGTCCTCGCATCGGTCCAATGCATACTCCAGCCACTCATAGATCTCTTTGAGCTTGATGACCTCCACCGCCTGCATTTCATTCTTCCTGAAGATGTCTACGAGCGAAGCATGGAGAAGTTCGTCCCCCTGATTCTCCAGCATGTCGACCTCTTCGCATCCCTTTTCCACGAGCGTCTGATCAGCCTTCTTGATGTTTGTCATAAGGAGATCTATCTCTCTTGTTGCCTTGAGGATCAGTTTGACGAAGTTCCTTATGTTTTCAGTAGGACTCTCTATTTCAAAGATGAGGAGGCGTTTTGCAACGCCGTTGATCGCGTCAAGTACATCATCGCACTTTGAGGCCAGATCCATGATGTCCTCTCGGTCAAAGGGTGTTACAAAGGTTCTATTCAATCTCACGTAGAGTTCGTGGGCGAAGGCGTCTCCTTGGTGCTCAATCTCTTTGATGTCTGCGGCTTTTGCATTCAAATCGCAATAGTTCATTACCATGTCGAAGAGGGCCTCTGCGCCCTTCACAAGGATTCGCGACTGCTCCGACAGGAGGTCAAAGAAGACCTTTTCCTGAGGTATGATGAACTCTCTTAACCGCATACCGATACCGAGAACCTTCATGTTAGGGGGAAATAATAACGTTTGTTTTCTAATTTGTGGGCCACTCCGATGACTGTACTGGGTTGCCTGCAGAATGTTATGGGTGAATTAGAGGGGGTTAGTGTGCTACCACGAGTCCAATTATGGTGAAGGCCTTCCAGAAGATGTACGAAAGAAGGGCGGAGATAGGTATGGTGAGTATCCAAGCGATTACAATACTTCTCGCGACACCCCACCTCACGGCTGAGAGTCGCCGTGTCGCACCTACACCCATAACAGAGCCGCTGATGGCGTGGGTGGTGCTCACGGGGAATCCGCCTATTGCCGTAGCCACTAGGACGATAGCGGCACCAGTCTCTGCGCAGGCACCTTGGTAGGGTCGGAGCCTTGTGATCTTGTGAGCCACCGTGTGGACGATCCTCCAGCCGCCGAACAATGTGCCTACCGAGATGGTGATGTAACATATGGCTGCAACCCAGAGAGGTATCTGAAAGGATGGCAGGTATCTGTATGTGACTAGGAGGGCCGTGATGACGCCCATTACCTTCTGAGCGTCGTTTGTCCCATGGGTCACTGAGAAGAAGAATGACGATAGTAGTTGGATACGGCTGAAGTATCTGTTGACCTTCGCTGGATGAACCCTCAAAGAGAGCCTGATGACTCCGGCAGTGAAGAGGAAGGCGAAGATGAAGGCGATCGTCGGTGACATCACCATGGGAATCACCACCTTATTCAGAACCGACGGCAAGTTTACGGCGTCAACACCTGAAGCAGCGATCCCGACCCCGATCAAACTTCCAACTAGCACGTGAGACTCTGACGCTGGCAGTCCCAGCCACCATGTGAATGCGTCCCACGTCAACCCGCCGATCAATGCCGCTATGAGGACCTCAGCAGTCACAAGGTCACCCCTGATGATTCCTTCGCCCATGGTGACTGCGACGGCTGTTGGGAAGAAGAACACGCCTACGAGGTTGCCGGCTGCTGATAGGGCGACGGCCCTCAAAGGTGTCAGCACCCTTGTTGCGACGACGGTTGCGATCGCGTTCGCTGCGTCCGTGAAACCATTCCAGAAGGAAAAGAAGAACAGGATTCCAAGAGCAACTAATAGTACTGGTTCCACGATACCGCCATCCCACGGTGAGACTAAAGTTCTCGCACTATTAGAGTTTCCTGGTACTTCTAGAATACTAGCACTTCTAAAATACTTGATCTTGACGGTGTTCGCGCTCGATATTGGGTGTAAGTTCTTTCTTACATGACAAAAGTATTCCAGAGGTCACGAAACCACCAGTCTGTGTGGCTACGTTCTCGCCTCTCCGTGTACTGGAGTATCTAAGCGGGAGATGCGGCGGCTCACATGCAGTTGTAAATCGAAATGTCATGTCTTGTGGCCAAAGCACAAACTCTGTGCGGTTAGGAGCAGGAAAATTGCTGAAAGTCCTACTGTTCTCATGAGAATCTGGGCGAGATCTCCCTGCAACTCTTTCTTATCAAGCTCGGAAGTGTTAAATTCGCAGGAAGTTCAACCATTCGATTGGTGAAAGCTTTGAAGCTTTTGGCTTCAACACTGTTGTTTCTCACAGTCTTTGTAGTTTTCTTTCAAATTCCCATCGTCGAGGCTTCTCCAGACATCTATCTTAAGGATTCGGCAGCTTCTGGAGTTGCCACAAACCCCGGGAAGCTTATGGATTTCGAGGCTCCAACTGGAGTAGATCCAGCCTATTTTACTACTTCAAGCGGTATCGAGTATTACTGGTACTCTCCGCCGTATGTTGGAACGATCCTTGGCCCGAAAGGGCACAGCTTCCACCTATACTACACGGCCGACGCGGCTACGACTGTAACGGTAACGGTCCACATTGCAGTTCAACCGGACGGAAGCGGAACTCCAATCTTGGTCTCAAGCAAGTCCTATCCTTTGGAAACAACCTCAACAGTGACGCATATCGCGATTCCAGACGTCATCAACATACCTGAGACTAGACTGAATGGAGAAAGGATAAAGCTCAGTCTAAGCAGTGAGGCCCCCATCACCGTCTACTACGATAGCATAGATACTCCCTGTGTCTTGAACTACATACCTCCGTCATCACCTGATTTCTCCGTCAGGGCAGAGCCCTCCTCAATATCTATTGCGCAAGGATCTTCAGGATCATCCACAATCAATATCACTTCACTGAATGGTTTCAGTGAGGCGGTAACCCTATCTTATTCATGGTTTGGAGACGCTCCCAGCGATGTCACCGTGAGTTTGCCGGGGCCCGTCACACCACCACCCAACGGATCTGCTACATCAGAGCTTCAGGTCTCAGCAGGCGTCGCCGCCACCATCGGAACCTTCACTCTCAGGGTTATGGGCTCAAGTGGAGCCATCGCCAACTCCACCGACATCGGGATCGAGATAACTGAGGCTACCACAGCTACACCACCTCCACGTGCAGGCTGCATTATTGCCACCGCTGCTTACGGAAGCGAGTTGGCTCCCGAAGTAGCCTATATGCGGAATGTCAGAGACAACATGATAGGCTCAAACCAAATAGGAAGGATGCTTGTGGATGGATGGGGTGCCTTCTATTATTCATGGTCGCCTCCAATAGCTGGGTGGATAGGAAACTCAGGGCCGTTGAAAGCCATATTCAGAATTCTGCTCTTACCGCTGATCGTGATTGTTCACTCAATAGCTCCCATTCATATAGTAATGATGCCTGTCAACCCAACATTGGCATCTGTAACGGCATTCTTGTTCGCAGCCACCCTGTCAGTAGCTGTATATGTTGTGGCGCCAGTGCTTGCATTTCGAGCCATCTGCAAGAGAAAGTTCCTCGTGATATACTAACACGTGATTAGACGGCAGTTCGTGTGGTCACAACATTGTAGGGTGGACACGGGGAGAGTAAGGTGCGTAGGACTCTCCTGATAGCTGAATCCGAAAATCTATGGTGGACCGGGCGGAATAGCGCGCGCCGTTCACAGCAGAATTGCTCATGCCAGCGAGTACGATATTTTATCGTTCTGGCTCTGGCGGCGTACCTTGCCCTTATTTTCCAGAAATCTGATGTGAGCTAGAGTCTCACCAAAGGCGAACCACTTCTGTGCGGGCGGGAACTCCTCCCAGGAGTTGAAGGAGATATCCCAGGTGATGTGGGGTGCGATCTGGAGGGCAGTCTTGGCGCCATCGCCCAGAGCGGTGAGCACTTCATCCAACCGGTCGCGGTGGTGTTCTTGAAGTTCCCTTATTCTCCGGTGTAGGTCATGCATCAATCGGCGGTGCCCCGGCAGAACAATTTTCACATTAAGAGCCTGAACCTTCTCCAGGTTCGTCAAATACTCGTTGAGAGGGTCATCCATCTCCAGCCAATAAGTAATGTTGGGTGTGATATCAAAAAGAATGTGGTCACCAGCGACTAGGATCTTTTTGTCCGGCTCATAAAGGCACATGTGTCCCGGCGAGTGCCCCGGCGTGGCAACACACTTGAAGTGGAAATCCCCGACTTCTATCATGTCGCCATCTTTTACCACAGAAAAGGCGATCTCTTTCTTC
>Ga0209609_10000058_pt1 | contig 56795 bp, 49 predicted proteins | sample LakKivw325mmetaG_FD_184136 | JGI IMG/M metagenome (GOLD analysis project Ga0209609, IMG submission 184136) | Anoxic lake water microbial communities from Lake Kivu, Rwanda to study Microbial Dark Matter (Phase II) - Lake Kivu water 325m metaG... | ecosystem: Environmental > Aquatic > Freshwater... | reverse complement strand
CTCATCGCCAGCGGCGGCCAGTTGGCCGACCTTTCCACCGAGACGATAAATTCGCTCAACGAGAGCCTGCCGCCGCAGTGGAGCCACAGCAACCCGGTGGACATCCTCGGAGATGCCAGCCCGGAGCGTTACGCCAAGTCGCTGGAAATCACCGCTCAAGACCCAAACAGCGACGGCTTGCTGGTCGTCCTGACCCCCCAGGCCATGACCGACCCCACCACCACTGCCGAAGCCCTCAAGCCTTACGGCCAGACTTACGACAAACCTATCCTGGCCTCGTGGATGGGCGGCGAGGATGTCGAGGCGGGCGTTTCGATCCTCAGCCGGGCGAACATTCCAACCTTTGACTATCCGGATGAAGCCGCACAAACCTTCGTCTACATGTGGCAATACACTTATAACCTGCGCACACTGTACGAGACCCCCAGCCTGCCGGAAGATACGGAGGGCAAAGGGCCTGACCGCGACAGGGCCAAAGGCATCCTGATGTCCACGCGCCGGGCCGGGCGCACCATCCTGACCGAGGCCGAGTCCAAAGGACTATTGGCCGCCTACGGCATCCCGACCGTGCCCACGCACATCGCCGTCAGCTCAGAGGAAGCCGTCCGTCTGGCGGATCAGGTCGGGTACCCAGTGGTACTCAAGCTGCATTCCGAGACGATCACTCACAAAACTGACGTGGGCGGCGTGCAGCTCAATCTCGAGGACGCTACTGCGGTTAAGGCTGCTTACGAGCGCATCCGCGCTTCAGTGGCCCAAAAAGCCAGGGTAGACGACTTCCTGGGAGTCACCGTCCAGCCAATGATCCGGATGGAAGGCTACGAGCTGATCCTGGGCAGCAGCGTTGACCCGCAGTTCGGCCCGGTGCTGTTGTTCGGCACGGGCGGGCAGCTGGTCGAGGTCTACAAAGACCGTGCCCTGGGCCTGCCGCCGCTCAACACCATCCTGGCGCGGCGCATGATTGAGCGGACGCGCATCTATCAGGCTTTGCAGGGCGTGCGCGGCCGCCCGCCGGTGGACCTGGAGGCTTTGGCGATTCTACTTGTCCGTTTCAGCCAGTTAATCGTGGAGCAGTGCTGCATCAAGGAATTGGATATCAACCCGCTGATCGCTTCGACAGGCGCGGGGGCGGACGGCCGTCCGCCCCTACTGGCGCTGGACGCGCGCGTGGTGCTGCATGACCCAGGGATGACCGAAGCCGACGTGCCCAAGATCGCCATCCGTCCTTACCCGAGCCAGTATGTATCCACGTGGGCGATGAAGGACGGCCGAAAAGTGACTGTTCGTCCGATCCGCGCCGAGGATGAGCCGCTGGTTATCCGTTTTCACGAGACACTCTCGGACCGCAGCGTGTACCTGCGTTACTTATCGCCAATGATGCTCAGTCAGCGCGTGAGGCACGAACGCATGGCGCGCATCTGTCACAACGACTACGACCGCGAGATCGCGCTGGTCGTCGAGGGCGAAGCGCAAAATGGCGAGCGGCAGATCTTTGCCATGGGTCGCTTGAGCAAATTACACGGCGAAGGGAGCGAAGCGCGCGTCACCCTGCTGGTCAGCGACCAGTTCCAGGGTCAAGGCATCGGCGGCGAGTTGCTTGAGCGCTTCGTCCACATCGGCCGCGCAGAGAAGATCAAGCGTTTGCTGGCGACCATTTCCCCCGAAAACGTCGCCACGCGGAAACTGTGCCAGCGGCTCGGTTTTTCCATGCAGACCAATCCGGAAACCGGCATGACCGAGGCGGAGCTGGCGCTTATCCCCTAGCACAAAAGCGGTAACCAGGAACCCATTTTCTCCGAAAAAACGGGTTCCTGTCGTATTATGTTATCCCTCCAATTGCGCCCTTTTCTGGGCATGAAGCTTTAGCACATCCGTTTGCACTTTTTCCAGGTGCGCGCCCCTCAGTGGGAACCAAGCCAGGATGATCGCGCCCAGGATCAACACCGCGCCAGGGATCAGGCCCGCCACGATCTTGATACCCAGGATGGCGCTCGCCGGTTGGTTCAGGTAAATCTGGCCCATGTTCTGCTGACGCGTCACGAAGTGGGTAACTTCCAGAATGAATGGCATGAGCGCCAGGGCAATAGACTGCGCTGGTTTAGTGATCAAGGCATTGACGCCGAAGAACGCTCCCTCGCGCCGGACACCTGAACGTAGCTCGTCCTCATCGGCCACTTCGGCAAAGAGCACGTTGGTCAGCGTCTGCGGGCCGGAGAGGCCAAATCCGGCCAGCGCCAGGCAAACCAGGATCAGCGTATTCGGCACAACGATGATGAGCATCAGCCCAATCCCGGCGATCACCAAGAGCAACTGCTGCGCCCCGACAACGCCCACTCGCTTGCGGATCAAGCTGGTGACGGGCACGCCGATGATCAGCGGGATAAACACGCAGGCCAGCAGCACGATGGTGTTGATCTTTAGCACGTAATCAGCCACGTAGTAGAGCGCGCCCATGATCAACGACTGCATCAGGATGGACATAAAATTCGCCGCCACGAGGATCAGGAACGACTTGCTGGTGAAGGTGGCCTTGATCTGTTGACCCAAGGGCAGCGGCTTGTCCACTTTGGTGAACTCAGGGCGCTCCTTGACCACCAGCGTGGTGATGACGATCAGCGCCGCGCCGATTATCGCCACCACGATCATGGACATTTGCAGCGGCAAGAAGGAAAGCGATTCGCCGCCCTTTGGCCGGAACATGTCGGGAATGATGAAGCCTAGGAGCGTGCCGAGCAGCCCGAACAGCGAGGACGAGATCTGCAGGCCGTTCCGTTCAGCGTCCGATTCGCTCACCTCTGGCAGCAGCGCCGAATAGACCAGGCCAATCATGGTGTATGTGGTGTCGTACAGGAGCATGGAGACTAGCATCCACCAGAAGAGGGCCTGCTGCCCGGCCTGAGGCGGTGCAAACCAGACCATAATGAAGGTCAGGGCCAGGAAGGGTGCCGTGAAGCGCATATATGGGATGCGGCGTCCGCTTTTGAAGCGGGTGCTGTCGGTGATATAGCCAAACAGCGGGTCGTTGATCGCGTTCCAGACCGCATAGATGGCTGAAGCCGTCGCGATCCATTTTGCCTGCACGCCCAGGTAATCTTGGTAAAAGATCGGCAGGAGAGCAGCAAAGATGCCAGAGATCAGTGAAGAGCCTAGAGCGGCGATCCCCCAGATGACCTTGTAGCCCGGGCTCAACTTGACCGGCCCAGCTGAAGAAACTTGATTGTTTCGCGTCATGGTTTTACTCCTCTCATCGAACTAAAAATAGTCTGACAAAATCTTGCTGAATTCTTAGCCACCGATTTCACGGATTCTCGCGGATAAAGAATAAACCGTTTGCCCGATCCCAATGAAGAAGCCGCTGCCGGCTGTCCCATACGTGGCTCCTTGAGTATATTTTTGGTGATAGACCTGCAAACTGCCATCCGCACCGACCAGAATGTGCAGCGGCTGGCCAGCGATCTCGATAACATTCCCCTCTTGCGGGCGCGGACCTGGAGCCGCGTTCCCCTCGCCGCTGGTAGACCACCTATTAATTATATAAGAGGTGTCAAGTAATCGCAGGGGATAGCCCTCTCAAAGTCGCGGCCGGGCAGACTGAGGCACCACGCGCGCGAGTATCAGCTGCGGATCGCGGCAACGACCCAGGCTGGGCAGACGGTCAGCACAAGGTGACATTGCGGGCGGAAGGTATAGCACGGATCACCGGTTGAAAGGCATCTTACCTCGTTCTGCGGGGAAGCGGTAGGGAACGGATACTGCTCAATCAGGGGCAATGAAAGCCTTGACGGAAACTTTTGAGTAAAGTACAGTTGGGTTACCAGATTCTTGTTTCAGGAGAAAGGATTATGAACAAGTATAAGCAGACCATCGTTATTACCCTGTCTCTCGGCATATTGTCTCTTATCGCGATGGCTTTCAGTCATCTCGCACTCACAGACATCGCGCATGGAGAGGCGGATGTTTCCCTGGGATGGACTATCCTGCGAGTGACTGCCCTGATCCTGCTTACCTACATCGGTTCGTCTCTTTTCACTTTTATTCGAATCCTCAAACTGAAATCGTAAATACAGTTATAATAGGACTATGCTACCGGCATTATTAGATCTAGCGATGTTCGGCATCCTCTTGCCGTAAAGTCAGCCAGGGCCTGACGGGTGAACGCACACCTGTCAGGCCTTTTTAGTCTCGAGCAGAGACACATCACATCTCATATTTGAGGAGAAAGAATGCAGACACCTTGGGAGTATCGCTACGCCAATCGCACACAACGTATGGGAAGTTCCATCATCCGCGAATTGCTCAAATGGACTGAGCAGCCGGACATCATCTCGTTCGCGGGGGGATTACCCGCACCAGAAGTCTTTCCGGTCGAAGAATTTAAGAAAGCCTGCAACACCGTTTTGGATGAATTCGGCGCGCAGGCGCTGCAATATAGTACTACCGAGGGTTATCGTCCTTTGCGTGAGATGATTGCCCGCCACACCACCCGCTTCGGGATCGACATCACGCCGGATAACATCCTGATCACCTCCGGCTCTCAACAAGCGCTGGATTTCATTGGGCGCGTATTTATCAACCAGGGTGATCATATCGTGTGCGAATCACCTACTTACCTTGGCGCACTGCAAGCCTGGAATGCCTACGGGGCGCAATACGTTTCCGTCCCTTCTGATGAGAACGGCATGATCGTGGACGAATTGGAGAAAGCTCTGCGGGTGGGACCTAAATTCATCTACATTTTGCCGAACTTCCAGAATCCAGCCGGCTCGACCCTCAGCCTGGAGCGCCGCAAAAGGCTGGTGGAACTAGCCGACCAGTACGGTGTCCCGATCATCGAAGACGACCCCTACGGTCAGCTCCGTTACGAAGGGGAGCATTTGGTCTCAGTCGTCACGCTCGATAGCCAGTACCGGGGCGATAACGGCACTTATACTGGGAACGTCATCTACCTGAGCACCTTCTCGAAACTGCTTGCACCTGGCATCCGACTGGCATGGGTCGTCGCGCCGCAGCAAGTGATCCGCAAGCTGGTGATGGCCAAACAGGCGGCTGACCTGCACACGGCCACCTTCAACCAAATCGTAGCCTACGAGGTCGGCAAGGGCGGCTTTCTGGACGAGCACGTCAAGTTCATTTGCGCCACGTACAAGGAGCGACGTGACATTATGCTGGAGACCATGGACGAGGTCTTCCCGCCCGAGGTGCACTGGACGCATCCGCAAGGAGGCATGTTCTTGTGGGGAATCCTGCCGCAGGGAATGGACGCGGCCGAGGTGCTGAAAGTCGCTGTTGAGAAGAAGGTGGCCTTCGTGCCTGGCGGATCGTTCCACCCGAACGGCGGCGGAGAGAACACGATGCGGCTTAACTTTTCCTTTTCCTCACCGGAGGTCATCCGCGAGGGAATCACCCGCCTGGGGCTGCTATTGCGCGAGCTGGTTAGAAAGAATTGACACTGGGAGCTCCAAATTACGCAGCCTATTTCTCAAAAACAATAAGGGAAGCCCTCCTACTTCTATTCGTGGGAGGGCTTTGTCTTGTGTGGTAAACGGAGCGGCTTATTCAGCCTTCTCTGTGCTCTTTTCGGGCTTAGTTTCCTTACCCTCGCCTTTTTCCTTCTTTTCTTCCTTTCCATCTTGGGAATGCTTGTTTGCTCCTCCTGAAGGGGAGTGATGGTCGGTAGCATAAAAACCCGAGCCCTTGAACACGATCCCCACCGGTGCGTAGACTTTGTGCAGACTCTTCTTGCCGCACTCCGGGCAACGGGTCAATGGCTGGTCGCTAAACTTCTGGTGGCGATCGAACTGAAAGCCGCAAGTCCCACAATGATACGTATAAACAGGCATACTTTCCTCGAGCTTCTTAATTATGACGGGAGAGATTATAGCGCACCCAAGAGGGGGTGACAAGAGGAAATCGAAAAAAATATACGATTTTCTTAGACTCAGTATTTATCATATTTAGTCATCACTGTCCGCCCGAACCGGCTGGTGCTGCCCGGTCACCTACGGATCGGCAACGAAGACAAAAGCTATGGCGGCCCGTAGAGCTACCACTTACCTTCCCCCATTGCAACGACGAGCGCGATTGCGTGCGTTTCGCTGTGACTCAGGCTGACCGACCAAGCGGTCAGCCTGAGTTCTTTCGCGATCTTTTTCGCTCTATCATGCAGAATGATGGCTGGCGCCTCATATTCTCCGCCGCGGACTTCAATCTCTTGCCAGGATACCGGCCCGATGCCGGTACCTAACGCCTTCGAGACCGCCTCCTTGGCCGCGAAACGAACTGCCAGCGATTCGAGTCTCCCGGCGCAGGTTTTGAGCTCAGTCGGGGTGAAGACGCGCTTTAAGAACCGTTCACCGTGACGTTCGATCGCGGCGCGGATGCGGGCGATTTCGATCAAATCAATCCCAGTACGCAAAATCATCATAAATTGTTCGCAATGAAAATTAGGACGCGGATTGACACAGGAAAGCGCGGAATCAAGGAAACTATTAGCGTAAATCCGCGCTCGTCCGCGTACTATTTAGGGCCCGGCAATCGCTATGGCCAGCCGTTCGGAGTGAAAATACTTACGCGCCGCCTGAAGCACATCCTCCGGCGTCACGGCGCGCACCAGGTCGGCGAAACGGCGGTAGTAGTCCAGGCCCAGATCGAAGCGTTCGATGTTGAGCAGCGCACCAGCCACTCCAGCGTTTGATTCCATCGAAAGCGGCAGTCGCCCGACGAAGTTCGCCTGGCTGTCGGAAAGCTCCTCGGCTGAGACACCTTTCTCGATGAAGCGGGAGACCTCACGGCGGATCAAGTCGGAGGCCTTTGTGACATTATCAGGGTTGACGCCTGCGCTGATCTCCCACGAGCCGGGACCGATGCCTGCATTGAGCGAAGAGTAGGCATAATACGCCAAGCCGGACTTCTCGCGCACCGCGTCGCCGATGCGGCCCATCCAACCGAACTGGCCGAGCACGGAGTTGCCCAGCGAGGTGGGAAGATATTCAGGGTCACGGCGCGCCGGGCCGAAGGTGCCGATGACGAGGTCGGATTGGAATTTGCCGGGGATGTTCACGCGCCGGGTGACGGTTTCTTGCAGGGGTGTCAGCGGCGGCAGGGGCGGGGAATCGGGCTGGTCGGGATTGTCCCAGTCGGCCAGGGCGCGCTGTACCTGTTCCATCGCGGCCTGAGGCTCGACCGCGCCGACGAGGGCGATCACCATGCCGCGCGGCCCGTAAAAACGGCGGTGGAAATTCACCAGGTCCTGGCGGCGGATGGCCTGGATCGTCTCCGGGTAGCCATCTTCTGGACGGCCATAGGGGTGATTGGCGAAGACAATCTGGTCAAAGGTCAGGGCAGCCATATCGGCGGTATTCTGGGCGCGGATGGCCAGCCCAGTCAACAATTGGGCGCGCAATTTCTCGATCTGCTCGGCGGGGAAGGCCGGCTGCCGAAGGACTTCGGCCAGGGTGTTGAGTAACAGGGATAAATCTTCAGCCAGAGAGCGGCCGCTGAAACTGGCTGTGTGCAAGCCGGCGCTGAAGGAGAGGCTCGCGCCGCAGGATTCGAGCGCATCGTAGATTTGCTGGAGGTCGCGCTGAGCGCTGCCACGCATCAAGGCTAAGGCAGTGAAATCGGCCAGGCCAAGTTTCTCGTCCGTGTCGAAGAGGCTGCCAGCCTGGATGTAGCCACTGATCACGACCGAAGGGCTATTGAAGTTCGCCCGGCTGAGGAGGGTGATGCCGTTGGGGAATTGGGCGCGATAGATATCGTCGGGGCCGGGTAAAGAAGAACTCGATGGCGGTGCTGCGTGATACGTGGTAAGTGATACGTAGTTGTGTTTTACACTTTTCGTTTTACTCATGCCCCACCTCCACGCCGGTCGGGATGTAGATGCCAACCACCCGGTTCTGCGGTCGGAGAATGCTTTGCGCGGCGTGGCGGACTTCAGCCGACGTGACAGCCGCCAGCTTGTCCAGGTAACCGAGGAACCAATCGTAGGTGGCGAACATCTCGGCGTGGCCCAACCAAAAAGCCTGGTTGGAGATGTTCTCGCTGCCGTAAGCAAACAGGGCGCGCGCCTGCTTGATCGCGCGGTCAATCTCTTCTGCCGAGACAGTCTCATCCTGGATGCGCTTGACCTCGTCATCGAAAGCGGATAGAACCTCCTCGGCTTTCCGCTGCGGGTGGACAGTGATGGTAAAGGTATACAGGAACGGGTCAACGGTCGTGATGGCGCTGCTGCCGACGGCCACGGCCAGTTCTTTTTCCACCAGCGTGCGGTATAGGCGCGAGGTTTTGTTGGAGATGCCCCCACCGCCGAACATGTTCAGGCTGCTCGGGCCAGCCAGCAGACTGTCCAGGACGGTCAACGGGAAGAAGTTCGGGTCGGAGCCGGCCGGGGCGCGGTAAGCAAGCTGAAGGTAGGTCGTCTCGCCCGGTCCTTCGAGCGAGAGGCGGTGTTCGCCGCGCATTGGCGGCTCGGGGCGCGCCTGGCGCGGGGGAGTTGGTCCCGCTGGGATCGGTTCGAAAAGTTCGCGGATGCGCGCCAGTATTGCCTCGGTTTCGAAGTCGCCCGCCAGGCTCAGAACCGCGTTGTCCGGAACGTAGTAGCAGCGATAGTGAGCATAGAGGTCGTCGCGGCTCATGGTCTTCAGGTCGGCCAAGTCGCCGATGATCTCGTGGTGATACGGGTGGACGCGAAAAGCAGCCGCTTGCACCGCCTCACCGAGCAGGAAGAGCGGCTCGTTCTCGTTGCCCTCGCGTTCGGAGATGACCACGGTACGTTCGGAGGCGACCTCTTCGGGGTCGAAGGTGCTGTTGACCATCCGGTCGGCTTCCAGGCGCAAAGCCAGCTCGATCTTATCGCCTGGCATGGTTTCGAAGTAGGTTGTCCAGTCCAGGTAGGTAAAGGCGTTCGAGATGCCGCCCTCGCGGGCAATGACCTTATCTAATATGGAGGCGGGAAATTGGGGCGTCCCCTTGAATTGCATGTGCTCGACCCAGTGAGATATACCCGTGCGACCAGAAGGCTCGTCCCTGGAGCCAACGCGGTACCAGACCCAACTGCTGATGATGGGGGCAGTGTGAATCTCTTTCAGCATCACTTGCAGGCCATTGGCGAGTGCGGTGCGATGAATATCGGGCATGGAAACTCCAAAGGCGGCTATTGTATCAGAATTTTCTTGAACCACCAGGCGCAGAGAGCGCGCGGCGATTTGCACATGTTTTTACATCGAGCGGTTTCAAGCTTTTTCTCCTGATCCTGATGTTTAATATAGCATAGAGTGGCAAAGTGCGCGCCAGGCTGGAGCTGGTCAATTTCGTGATCTGTTGCGTACTTGCCTCATGGATTTTATACGGCTATAATCCACGCCACACAATTTCTCGACTGCAAATTCTGATGAACTTTGAAAACCAAAAATGGCGATCGCTGTCTCGCAAGTTTGAGCAACTCAACCGTGTTTTACGACAAAACTCGTAGCACATTCTACCGAGCTTATTAAAAACTCTAGAACTTACGCAGTTCGGGGTGATAGAGGGGTGTGGTGGGCGGGCTTCGCTCTCCACCACACCCCCGAATCCTTTTCAACTGCGTAATTTCTAAACTCATCAGTGCCAATTCGAAAGGGAATTATTTCTTATGGAAGAACCAAAATATCTGGTGGCAATCATTGGGGCTGGCCCGGCCGGCCTGTTTGCTGCCCGCTACCTCAGCAATAGCGGCGTACGGGTGGTGTTGTTCAACCGCGATATCAAACCCGGCGGGCTGGCAGAATACGGCATTTATCCCGATAAAACAAAGATGAAGGAGGGATTGCGCAAGCAATTCCACCAGATTCTCGACTCCTCACTAGTTGACTATTTTGGCAACCTTACCGTGTGCTGCGGTGGCAACATCGTTCTTTCCGATCTATTCGATTGGGGATTTCAGGCTGTGGTCGTTGCGACAGGCGCGCAAGGCACCAAATGGCTCAGGATCCCCGGGGAGAACCTGCCGGGGGTATACCACGCCAAGGATATTGTCTATTACTATAACTTGCTACCGCCTTTCAGTCAGCGCCGCTTCATCATCGGGAGTAAGGTGATCGTAGTCGGCGCCGGGAACGTGATGATGGACTTGGCACATTATCTCATTCGCGAAAGGAAAGTTGACGAGGTAGTCGCTGTGGTTCGGCGCGGCCCAATGGAAGTGAAGTTTACCAAGAAAGAAATGGAAAATGTCGCCAGCAATTTAGATTTCAAGGCGTTGGATGTGGAGTTCGAACGCGTCGCCCCGTATATGCAGGCGATCGGCCAGGAGATCGTTATGGCGAAAAACGCCTTTCTCGAAGCCCTCCCTAAAGCTCTCGAAAGGGTCTCAGACACGCGCCTGCGCTTCGAGTTTCTGGCTTCCCCCGTCCGCATTCTGGGCAATTGGACCACGGGCGTCAGCGCGCTGAAGGTCGAGGACAATTACCTGGTCACAGTGGATGGGAGCGTCAAATCCAAAGGATTGGGGACGACTCGCCAGATCGAAGCGAACACCATAATCTTTGCCATCGGCGATACCGTAGACAAGGATTTCTGTATGCCGATCTATGGCGATGCTTATGTCGTGGTCAATGAGCCGCACTTTCCGGTTGATGGAACCTCTTACGAAGCATTTGATCTGGATGCCAACCGTCCAATGGAAAAGGTCTTTTTAGCGGGTTGGGCGCGGAAAGCCAGCACAGGTCTAGTCGGCGTGGCGCGCAAGGATGGCGAAAACGCAGCCCAGGCCGTGTTGCAGTATCTTCACACTCAGCCACCTATGTTGGATATCGAAAACGTCTATCTCAAATTCGCGGAATGGCTGCATGATATCCATCCGCTGGTCGTGACCAAGAAATGGCTGGCGCGCCTGGAGGCAGTCGAACAAGCTGAAGCCCAGGTTCGTCACCTGGAAAATTTCAAGTTCGCGACCAATGATGAAATGCTGAGGGCAATGGGACTTTGAGTAAAGAAGCAGCGCTCGGGCGGCGCGATGGAATAAAACAAAGACTTCGGTCCCCGGGACTTCGGGAGTCTTTCTCTTCAGGTGGAGATATATTCTCTCAGACTATGTTCGACCGCGTAGGCGGCAGCTTCGGCGCGGTTATTCACCCCCAGTTTTGAAAGGATGCTGCTGACGTAATTTCGCACCGTCCCTTCGCCCAGAAAGAGAGACTTGGCAATCTCTCGATTGGTCTTGCCTTCCGAGACCAGCAACAGCACATGTTTTTCTTGCTGGCTGAGATGCGCAAAGGCAGAGGCCTCTTCCTCTTTGACTGCCCGGCGCACTTCCTGAAAGACACGCTGGGTAACTGCCGGGTCGAGCAATGCTTCGCCGCGCCCAACCGCCTCGATCGCTTTCACCAGATCTTCCCCACCGATCTGCTTCAAGACATAGCCGGATGCACCGGCGCGGATAGCCGAAAATAACATTTCGTCCTCAGCATACGAGGTCAACATGATGACCTTCGTATCCGGGAAGCGGCGAGTGATCTCCTCGCAGGCCTCGATCCCGGAAGTACCAGGCAGGCGGATGTCCATCACGACTACATCTGGCTGGGTATTGTTGACCATTTCGATGGCTTCGCGCGCTGTGGAGGCTTCAGCGACCACGTCGAATTGTGGGTGCCGTTCGAGCAGAGATTTCAGTCCCAACCGAACGACTTCGTGATCGTCCACTAAAAGAATGCGTTGCTTACTCATGCGGGTCTCTACCTCCGTGTTGAAAGTATATTCGAGAGTGGGCTGCCTGGCAAGGACAGAAAAACGGCCTTCAATTGCCGTTTTTCTAATAGCGATGTTTGGTGCGCAGGATCAAGACTGACACTCTCATTCGAGGGGGTGCGACCCGAACGATGGTCGGTGCTATACCACCCATTGCCTTTGAACGCGACCGACGGTGCGCGATAGACCCGCTGCACGCTCCGGTGCCCAGACGGGCAGCGCACCCCGGCCCTGTTCGCGTTGTAAGGTAAATCCTCTTCGAAAGTCTGCCCACAAGTGATGCAGAAAAACTCGTAGCAAGGCAAGGTCTATTTCGCCTTGACAGTGATTGTCTTGGGCTTGACTTCCTCGGCCTTAGGCAGGGTGACGGTCAGGATTCCGTCCTCAAACTCGGCTTTGGCCTTGTCGGCGATGATGTCAGTTGGCAGGCTGAGGGTTCTCTCGAAAGAACCATAGCGATGCTCGCGGATGTGGTAGGCCTTTTCCTTAACCTCTCCCTTTTCCTTGAATTCGCCCTTGATAGTGAGCCTGTCGCCCGTGACAGAAATCTGCACATCCTCGGCCTTAGTGCCGGGCAATGTGGCTTTCACGATGACGTCGTCGTCTGTCTGATACATGTCAATGGCCGGCGCTTGCCAAGACAATCCGAAGTCGAGCGGGCGGGTAAAGGCATCATTGAACAAGCGATCCATTGCCTCGCGCAGCGAGATCATCTCTCGCATAGGTTCCCAACGAATTAGATTGGACATGTTTTACTCTCCTTTCTTCCGATGAATATTGTTTCAGGGTTAAAAATACACGGTTTGCGTCAGAAATACGCAAACCGTGTATAAAAAGTACGTCAGAAAATCCGCTTTATTCTTTCTGCTCGCGGCGGAAATCCACAAATCGGTACCCTACGCCGCGCTCGGTTAAGATGTATTTGGGGTTGGCCGGGTCTTTTTCCAATTTTTGGCGCAGATAATTGATGTACAACCGGACGTAGTGCGGCTCGTCGCGGTACTCGTAGCCCCATACTTTTGCCAACAACTGGTCGTGTGAAATCACCCAACCCGCGTTCTGCACAAGGTGAAAAAGCAAACGGTACTCCGTGGGGCGCAATTTGACGATCTTGCCTTCCAGCCAGATCTCACGCCGGTCGAAATCAATCTTCAAACGTTCATCCACCTGGATCAACCCGTGCATGCTTCCGCTTGGACCCTCGGTGCGCCGCAAGACGGCCTTGACGCGGCTGACCAGTTCGCGCGGGCTGAACGGCTTGGTGATGTAGTCGTCCGCGCCCAGTTCCAGGCCACGCACGCGGTCATCTTCCTCGCCCTTAGCAGTCAGCATGATGACTGGCACGTTGTTGATCTCGCGAATCATTTGCAGCACCTCGAAGCCATCCAGATCGGGCATCATAATATCCAACAGGATCAGATCGGGCGTGGCATCCCGCAAGCGCTGAAGAGCCTGTTTGCCGTTAAAGGCCTCGACGACTACAAAGCCATCATGCTCCAGGTTCAGACGGATGAAGCGCACCATGCGCTCTTCGTCGTCAATGACCAGAATCTTGCGCCGTTTGAGTGATTCGTCATCCATGGTTTTATTCCCTTACAAAGCCGATAATTTCCTCTTCCAATTGGCTTGGCAAGACTTCGATGAAAGAAATTTGGTTAACCGGCCAGATAACAGTCACCACGCTGTTCTGTAAGTATTGCACGTCTTTGCCATCCCGCCGTCGCGGGCTATGGAGGAGAATAATCGTGTCGGTGGGGCCGGGTAATTCATCTATCTCACCGACAATTGGATCTTCATTCGCAATGTGGAGAATGATTGTTTGGGCCATAATACACCTTTTCTACTCGTAATCTGGGCTAAAAAGGATCTGAATTTTCAGTTTGCCCAGGAGGATCATATCTCCGTGACGGAGAGGATGCTTGACGTTCGGGGCGATACGGCTCCCGTTCACGTATGTGCCGTTAGATGATCCCAGGTCTATGATCACAACCTCTTTTTCGGCCAGCCTCAACAAAGCGTGGAGGCGTGAAACGCCGTTCTCATAAGCCTTGAAAGGCGTCAGGTCAACATCCGGCATAATTGGCTGGCCTTCGGCCACTCTTCCCAGAGAGAACTCTGTCCGGTCGGCCAGCGGTAAAATTTGCCCGCTTTCGACCAAGTGCAACGAGATACGCACATCACCAGTCCAGGCAGGAGGAATGGGGCTTGAACTGATATTCTGTTTAGGGTTCGAAACATTCTTGTTCATGGGGTCTTTCGGTAAGTCGAAGGGTGAAATGAGTACTAATTGTGCGCCACATTGGCTGCAAAACAGTGCGCCAGGAATTTCTTTATGATGGCAACTTGGACAGATGATCATGGTTTGTCCTCCTCCTGCCCAGGCGAGAGCAGGGCGCGCGTGCCATATTTTATGTGCTTCTCACCCTCTTGTGTAAATTTCTTCTTCCGTTGAATATGTTCGGCTTCCACAAGGGCGGTGCGCGCCAGGCCCCTTTGGCCTTGCTCGAGTAAACGGGTCGCTAGCCGCTGTAAACGTCGGGAGGCCTGGGCGTATTTCCCATCTATCACATCCCTGCGAGCCTGTTCTTGCAACCTATACAGGCTCAAATGTGAAAGTGCTTGTAGGATTTCTCCCGGTGGCGTCTGCAATCCAGTTGAATCGGCCATTGGCCGGGACAGGCGCACTGCCACAGAATGAACAGGAATAGGTTGAGATGAGATCGAGACTTTGAACTCTCCCTCCAACAAGCACACATCTTCAGTTTGGCCGCTGGGGGGTTGTACCATGAACTCCATGAGGATTTTCAGATTAACATCCTTCAGGATCGGGCCGAGGCGTAACGGACTCTCGACGGGCAGAAGTCCGACCTCTGGCTGCAGCCGGAAGGCATAGCGCAAGTCTACGCCCTCGCCGAGCTTGAATTCCAGGGTGCTCTCTTTGGCATAAACTTGCCATAGGTTATTGAATTTCTCGATCAGGATATGCTGGATATCCTGCGGCCGCGAGACGTAAAGGCTGCTGCCACCCGTCAGGCTGACGAGTTTATCCAAAAAATCATCATTCCATTCAGCGCCGATGCCCAGCCCACTGATACCGATGCCATCTTTGGCTGCATCTTTTGCCAGTTCCAGGCACTTCTCTTCATCGCCGTAAGTGCGTCCATCCGTAAGCAGGATGATGTGGTTGACGTGGGATTTCTTCAGATCATGGCGGATCTCACGGTAGCCGGTTTCCAAACCCTGGAAGATCTCAGTCCCGCCGGAGGTTTGGAGCATCTGGATACGAGCTTCAAGTTTTTTCAACTCGACGTTATTGGTAGCTGGGATGAGCGTTTCCGCCCGGTCGCTAAAGGCAACGACCGAAAGGGTGTCACCCTGGCGAAGACGGTGGAGCAACTGGATCGCAGTGGCCTTGACCACATCCATGTTTTTGCCTTGCATGGAGGTCGAGCGATCCAGTACCAGGCATAGGTTGAGTGGCGGCGCGGGAGGCGCATTCGAGTCAATTGCAGTTGAATACTCGATCAGGGCGTAAACCAGTTGCGGCTCCTTCAGCCGGGTCATCCCTTGCCGGCTGTAGAGAACTTTTTGCTTGACAAACTCACTTTCGGTTTTTTCCGGTGGTAGCGTGGCATTATATTGAGCGCGCTTTTGGGGATTCGATAGTACCTTGTATGCCTCCTGAACCTCGAGGAAGCGTTCGGTATCCTGTGGGGGGCCACCTTTATCCGGGTGAAGGCGGCGCGCGGCGCTGAAATATGCCTTGCGAATTTCTTCGGGCGAGGCATTCCGTGAAAGGCCGAGCAGAGTGTAGTAATCCGTTTTCTTGGACATCCTATCCAAGCAATTGAACCAAGACCACGCTGATGTTATCTGGCCCGCCGGCCGTGTTCGCCGCGGCGATCAGGTTTTGACAAGCGGTCGGGGGATTGGACGCTTCGCTAATGATCTGGTAAATATCTTCCTCTGGCAGGACGCCCCACAGGCCATCAGTGCATAGCAGGATGCAACCAGGTTGCGGGAAAGGAGCCGTGAAAACGTCTGGCTCGAGCAACTCTCCCTGACCGAGCGCCCGATATAGCACATTGCGCTGTGGGTGGACTGCCGCCTCCTGGGCGGTGATCTGGCCAAGCTCCTCCAGCCGCCGTACGAGCGAGTGGTCGCGGGTGAGCGCCTCGACCCGTCGATCGGGACGCAGGATATAGGCGCGGCTATCGCCGATGTGAGCAATGGTCACTTGCTTGCCAAGGACGAGGGCGGCCGTCAGCGTGGTACCGCCACCCGGCGCGGCCTGTAGAACGGCGCGTTGCGCTTCGTTGACTGCCGTGTGCATGAGTTCCTGGAGTGATTCATCCATCAGTTCAGATGGGTTGACAATGTAAGGCAGAAATTTTCGCAGCACATTCCCGGCTACCGTGCGCACGGCTGCATTGCTGGCGACCTCACCATACTGGTGTCCGCCCATCCCATCTGCAACAATATAGAGACCGAGCGGAACGCTGTTGGTTTCATTGCCGATCGCGATCGAGAACGCAAACAGGCTATCTTCGTTATGCTCGCGTTGTTTTCCCATCGATTGTCCACAGCCAGCAATCAATTGTTGTGGCTCATATCGTTTGCCTTTGATCAGCGCCTCTTGGATTTGCCGGTCCAAAAGGGGCGCGGTGCTCGCGTTAGCCTGTGGGGCAGGTGCGCGTCCACGCTTTTTACCATGGAAGATGTTCTGTAACTTCACTTGAGTCTCCTTGAATTCATGAACCTGTTGCATCTTCTCTAATGAGTAGAGAAAGACACAACCTGCTCAAGCTAACAGAGCGTAGAGAAAATGGTCGGCGGAGCCTACGTAGACGATGTCATTATAGACTAACGGGGTACCTGTGATAGGCCCCTGGCTGGAAAATTTCCAACGCAAGCGACCCGTGCGGTATTCCAGGCAGTAAAGATAGCCATCGGCTGTGCCGCAGTAGAGCGAATCTTTGTAGATGACCGGTGACCCGCTGACCTGGTGTTCGGTGCGAAAACGCCAGGCCTCCCTCGAGGTGCGTGCATCAATGGCATAGATGTGGCCGTCGGCGGACCCGGTGAAAATCAATCCCTCGGTCAGGCACGGCGAGACGATAGAACCTTTACCCATGCGAAAACGCCAAATGGCCCAGCCGGCGCGTGTATCCAGAGCGTAAAAGCTACTATCGAGTGAGCCGAAGTAGACAACGCCTTCTTCGACCCAGGGCGATGAGGTGACAGCTAATTTAGCTTTAAAGCGCCACTTCAACTCACCGCCGAAATCCACACAATAGAAATCTCCGCTTTCGCTGCCAGCGAACACGGCCTCGTTGGTCACAAAAGGTGTAGAGCGCACAGGCGCGGCGGTCTCGAAACGCCAGGATGCCCGGCCAGTGAGCACGTTGACCGCGTGGATGCGGGCATCATCCGAGCCGAAGAAGACATGGCCTTCCGCGACGCGCGGCGAAGAGCGTACAGGCCCCTCCGTGTAATAGGTCCACACAACTTTACCGGAGCGGGCGCTGACGACGTGCAGGCGCTGGTCTTCCGAACCAAAGTAGACGTTATTCTCGTATACGGCTGGGCGCGTGACCACTCCATTGTCCGTCGCGTATTTCCACTGGAATTCACCCGTGACCGCATTCAGGCAGTATAGGTTGTGGTCGTAGGAACCTACGTAGATTGACCCATCGTAATAGGTGGGCGAGCTGCGGATTTCATCCTCGCACTGGAAAGCCCATAGAGGCTTCAAGCCGCCGGTCCGGATGGCGGCTGTCGTCCCGCCGACGCGTTTGAGGATGCCGGTCTTGTGGCCAGCCATTACTAAAGCATCCTTCATGGCTTCCGCACTTTGGAAGCGATCTTCCGGGTTGTATTGGAGAGCTCTGGTGATGACGGCCTCGAAATCCTGGGATATGGCCGAGTTGATCTTTCGCACCGGACGTTCGGGGAAGGAAAAAGGCGGTTCCAGTTGCGGGTTGCGGCGGGTGAGGGCATGGTGCAGGGTGGCGCCCAAGGCGTAGATATCAGCCAACAGGGTGGCTTCGCCGCGGTACTGTTCGGGCGGAGAATATCCCTCCGTGCCAATCATCGTCCCTTTTTGGCCTGCTTGGAAGGGTTTGGCAATGCCGAAATCCACCAGCATGACGTGCTGGGATTGATTGATCATCACGTTGGAAGGCTTCATGTCGCGGAAGATGATCGGATCGGGTTTGTGGTTGTGCAAGAAACTCAGCACGTCACACAACTCAATGGCCCACACCAGGACTTGCTCCTCGGGCAGAAAGCCTTCTGTCTCCTCGATGATCATCTCCAGGTCTTTCCCGTTGATGAATTCCAGCACCAGGTACGAGCGCTCCCCCAAGGAAAAATAATCATAAATTCTGGGAATGGAAGAATGGTTCAGGGTAGCCAAAATGTTGGCCTCACGCTCGAAGTTGTTCACGATGGTCTTACGGACCAATGGATCGCTGGCATTGTTGATCATTTCTTTGACGGCGACCAGCTTGACCACGTTCGGGAAGTGAAGGTCGCGCGCCCGGTAAACCGAACCCATGCCGCCCACCCCGACCACATCCTGAATCACATAACGGTTGACGAGCGTTATCCCAGGCTGAATTTGCAGACGTTTTGATTTGCCTTCCTCATCTGCCGCGAGCGGATTGGTGATGTTCTTGGTGCTGTCCAGGCGGGCCTCCTTTTGCGCGCAGAACTTGTACAAATTATAGCCACCAAAGAGGGAAATGACAACTGTCTAGCCTTGCAAAGATGGCCGGTTTCGGGCAAAATAAAAGCCAAGTGATTATCTCAATTGGCTTGGAAGAGGGATTGTCAGGCAGCTCTGCCGCCCAACAACCCCCTCTCCCATGTTTATTGAGAAGATACATCGAGCACATCATGAAAATATTGGCAGTCAGCGACCAAGTTGATGAACGCCTTTACACCCCCCTGGTGCGAGACTATTTCGGTGACGTGGATCTTGTTCTAGGCTGCGGCGATTTGCCGTACGAGTACCTAGAGTTCCTGGTCTCGGCTTTGAATAAACCGTTATTGTACGTCCCCGGGAATCATGATCCGCGCTACGAGCCACGCGCGCCTGAGCATAGGGCAGAAGGCTGCGTGTTCTTGGATCAACGCGTAATGCACCTAAAGGGGCTGACCATCGCTGGCATGGGCGGCAGCATCCGCTACCATCCGGAGCGAGTCAACCAATACACACAGACGCAGATGTATCTCCGAATGCTGAACATCCTGCCGCCACTTCTCTGGAATCAACACTGCTACAGCCGCCCACTGGACATCCTGATCGCCCATTCCCCACCGCGCGGCATCCACGATGAAGACGACCGGGCACACATCGGTTTCTTGGCCTTTACGAATTTCATTCTTACCTTTAAACCGCGCTACTTTCTGCACGGGCATACCATGCCCTTGGGTAACCTGGCCTCCTCTGCGACACAGGTGGGAGCGACGACAGTGATCAATGTTTCTCCTTATCGTATTATCGAGATCGAACTCTTATGAGCGACGAACTGGAATCACGCGTGAAAGATGATTTTTCCCACGCCCGCCTCAAAGCTTTCCTGAACGGCATTCAGGCAGCTCTCACTGGCCGGCCAGGCACTTTGCTCTCTTATGACGAGGTCAAGGAAAAGTTGCGCATCGGCGGGCCAATCTACCGCGGCGTTCAGGCTGTGCCGGTTAAGAAAATCGTCGGCAGCCTGAACCGTTACCAGCAGTTCGACCGGGCCTTCATGCCGAAACAGAGTGACACGTCCAATCGCTGGCAGCGCGTTGACCGCGCCTTCTACGAAGAGATCAGCCTGCCGCCGGTTGTGCTGTACAAAGTGGGCGAGGTCTACTTCGTGGTAGACGGTCACCACCGCGTCTCGGTGGCCCGCGAGCAGGGGCAAGAATTCATTGATGCAGAGGTGCGCGAGTGCTCGACTAAGATCAATATTACCCCCGACCTCAAACCGGAAGACTTGCAAATCTTGGGCGACAAGGTGAACTTCCTCGAACGCACCGGTCTCGACCGCCTCCGCCCAGAGGCGCGCATCAAGCTGACCATCCCGGACGGCTTCAGCCGTATGCTCGAACACATCGCCGTGCACCGCTATTTCATGGGGCTTGACCTGAAGCGGGATGTCTCCGAAGAGGAGGCGGTCGCACATTGGTACGACGCTGTTTACATGCCTATCATCCGCGTCATCCGCAAGAGTGATATTCTCATGGATTTCCCCGGCAAAACAGAGGGCGACCTTTATCTGTGGGTGCTCGACCACCAACGTTACCTGTCCGAGAGGGGACATCACCTCCGGCCGCCGGACGAGGCTGCCCGTGATTTCGTGCAAGGGGTGGAAGAATAATGGCCGCACCTCGGCGGCCATGATGGACACCCAACCCAGCCGTCCTCTAGCTGACGTTTTCGTCGCGGCCCTCACCCCAGGCCGATTCCCTGCCGGACCTAGTGAGGGTCGCGCCATTCCCAGCCTTTCTTGCCAACTGCGGCGTTCATGGCGCCCTTATTATTACATCCCTTTGATCAAACCTCCTGGCTGGCATGTTCGGCAAAAATTGGTGATCCGTTGATTGGCACTGACCAGTGAAATTGGTGAGCCACAGCGCGGGCAAGGTTCGCCTGTCTTCATGTGAATGGCCAGGAAATCGCGCGGTTTGCGCTCGATGTTTTCCTGCATCTCCGCACGAACCTTTTCGATGGCCTCCAAAAGCGTCACGCGCATGGACACGTAAAGACGCTCTATCTCCTCCGTCGTTAATTGAGTGCGCCTACGATAGGGATGCAGCCGCGCCGCCCACAAGATCTCGTCCGCATAGGCGTTACCAATCCCCGCGACGAACTCGCCGCGTATGAGCACTCCCTTAATCTCGCCGTGGTAGACCTTAAGACCGTGGCGAAACTCTTCCAACGTCATGTCAAGTGGCTCTGGCCCCATGCCCGCATAATTCGGAATGAGATCCAGGTCATGCGTTAGATAGAGTTGGCCCATTTGCTTTTGATCAATGTAGCGCAACTGCTTGCCAGTTGCAAGCGTGAACACGACATGGGTCCTCGCCAGGCGTTTGTCGGCAGGGGACGCCAATTGCAGGCGACCAGCTAGTTTTGGGTTAATGCCGAGAAATAGCGGCAGCTGGCGATCTGAGAACGAGAATACGAGAAACTTACCGCGCCGGGATACCGCGGCGATCTTGGTGCCCACGATGGCTGTCTCGAAACCGCTGTGGGTTAGATCGCGCACGACAATCGGCCCGCCGGGCGGCAGTACTTCAACCCCCGTGATCGTCTGCCCAACGGCTCGGCGTTGTAATACCTCGCGCACCACTTCAAGTTCGGGGAGTTCGGGCATAGCTAGAGATGGGAACGGTTGTTTAGTCTCCGCTTTATCCTCAACGCTTCACTCAGATGTACGATGTTATGCCGGGTGGCTGGCATCAAGAGCAGTCCAGCCTTATTGCGCTTGCTCCAATAATCTATTATGCTGCTTGCTGCTTCAACTACGGCTCCTTCATCCCGCACTCGTTGTAGAGAAGAAGGAGTAATCTTCTGTTTCAACTCTTCCGGTTGTAGTTGCTGAACTATCTCACGCGTTCTACGGCCAACAGCCACGCGATAAGCCCGCAGCGCCTCAATATCAATCGAAGCGCTAAAGTCAGCCACATCTTTCTCGTCCATCGCGTTACCCGTGTCACGGATTGTAATCCTCATCCGCCCCAACCAGTTATCCCTGTGCAAGATTTGTGGACTACCAGCTACCAATAGATTCATCGTGATATCTTCACATCTGGCAATATGCCAAATAAGCCAAGCAACTGAATGTTCACAGTTCTGGGGAATGCGCCGTATTTGTTCCTCGGCCATGTCGTTTAGGACTTCATCTTCGAATGACCAGAGTTCGGTCCGGGACATCTTCTTCGAGTGGAGCATTGCATGCTGCCGCAAGAAGAGGGGGATGGCTTTCTCGTGTTGTTCGAAGCTCATCATTATCTGGCGCAATTCCGTTTGCTGCTTATTCAAGAGCTTGGGATAAAACTCTGGCTCCATCATTTACCTCTTTCATCATCCTATGCCTCCAAAAGGCCATACAGTTTGAGAACCTTCAAAACCCCGATGGTAGCCCCTACAGCAAAGGTTTCGCCGTCTTCCGATGACCAACTTCCATCAGACCTGCGTCGGCTAAGCAATTCAGCCAAGCACTTTTCGGCAAACGGATGACTTTTCTGTAATCCCGCCCTGCCGAGGCAGTCCAACGCCCAGGCAATTTGAGAGGCCTCCCATTCAGCGAGAGACTTATTCACCATAGCCTGCAGGCCTCTCCCCGCGACTTTGGAGTACTGAGGCCCTGCCATAAGGAAGACACTTGTGGCAATCCAGGTGGTGTGAAGGTATCCACGAAACTTGCCAGTGTCATCCTGATATTTGAGCAGAAACCCCAAAGCCTTCTGGAAAGCAGGATGTGTACCCAAACCTTTTACAGCCAACCAGTATGCAGCATAGGAGGACAAATAGAGCCTCGTTCGAAGATCGCCGGGGCTTATCCACGGCGGAAGATCATACTGAGCGATAGAGGGATCTTCATCCCAGCCGCCATCATCTCTCTGCACCGCCAGAAGATAACCAACCGCTCTATCGGCGGCGAGAGATGACAGTATCCCAAGTTCATCCATCCACCAGAGAGCAGCAAGCGTTTTGTCAACGGTGCTGAGATTGCCTTGCCCCATGTCATAAGGGAAGCCGCCGTCGTCGTTCTGGAGCTGCGTGAAGCGTCGGATGACATCCGCTTCTGGTGCCTGGTTATAAAGGAGTTGCCTGATCCGAGCTTTTTCGAGGTCAGACCCTCTTTCCTCAATGAAGACGAAAGACTTGGTGGCATCCATGCACGCCTCTCAATCCACAATTATCGCACATTTTTGGCGCTCGGGTTGAGCCTGTCGAAACCAATCGCCCCTGCGCGTGAGCGGCGTCGCGAAGCACCCCCAGAGCGAAACATAAGGCGCAGCCGCTGCCTTGCCCTGAGCCTATCGAAGGATCCGCTGCCCATCCCGCCGAAGGTCCCGCGCTTTTAGCGGGGCGCACTTTGCGAAAATAATTAGTTCTTCCTTCAGAGGATGCTCTTGAATTTACAGAAAATACCTTGCACTATTCACGTTCGGGCAGACTTAATCCAGGGGTCTTTTGCGCGAATATCTTGGAAAGGATAGCACAGTGGATTTCTCTTCCCAATCAGGCTGTATGGCCCTCTATTCTCTTTTCTGGCGAATCAACCGTGTCTTTTGGCCTGTTTGCGCGTTTAAGGCGGCGGCAATCTCACCCGCTCTTTTTTCCGCGTCCATCCCACCTTCGTAGTTGCCACAAATGCAGACCTCGCGGTTCGTACGCTTGTCAACGACGACAAACGTGTCTCTATCAAATTGGGTTACGCCGTATCTTTGCATAATTGCAACTCCTTTCTAAGCCGCAAAGGATTTACTGGATTTCAGCACTTCATATTCATACTGCTTAACAAGCGTATCGTAATCTAAAAAATTTATCCTCCCCCTAATTTCGTCGAATGCACTCCGTTGAACCTTCTGCTCGAACTCACCTCGCCTGTTTCCGTGTGCAACTATCACCATTCGCGTGTAGAAGTCCTGGAATTCATAAAACTTTATCAGCGAGTTTTGAAAATCAGTAGAATGCTCAACCTCAAACATGCTGTTTGGCATTCGACGTGCATTGAACCATACTACATCAACGGTTTCGCACCTTTTTACAAAAACACCGTAGCTAAAATTCGGAATCTCATGTAGGGTTCGTATTCCAGCCAATGATTTTTGGATAAACAATTTGTTTTTGTCTTGATTGGGGATGAAGGTCAGAAAACCGCGAAGATTACCAATAATTGCCAAAAGACCTTGATAATATGAATGGCTCTGGTCAATCGCTTGGGGTGTCGTATCTCGCTCTTCGGTAATATCAAGTTCGCTCTTTTGAGATTGCAAAGCCCATAACCCCGGCCTAACCCTGAAAACCTCAGGTCGTGTCTGAACGATACGTCGAATTGAAGCGAAAGGTGTTTTAGTATTCCACTTGCATTCCTTAATTTTCATAACTTCCACATAAAGCTCGGCAAGTGTTGCCTGCCCACCAAGCTTCTCAAGGGTTTGAATCACCGCCTCATATTGTTTCATGGATCAATCCTCGTAACTGCCGGTGAGCAAAATACCCTTGCATGTTTGTGGAGAACCCTTCGCCATCAACCACTACAATTCCAGGAATTGGCCAGTGCGCAATGTCTTGAATTGTAGCAGGGATTTTTTCTTCCGCCGTTCATTTTATGGCCTGATACTTGCACTCGATGCCAAGCCTTTTCCCCGTTGGCTCATGTGCAACCACTACATCATAAAACATCTCTGTCCCCATAAACGGCGTGCTGCTACAACTTCGATCTCGGCTTTAAGGCCAAGGTTTTTGGCAAGTTCAACAACCTTGCGCTTAAGTTCATCACCACTTTTGGGTGCAGTTCCTTTTCCTGGCATATGAGTCTCTCCTCTGTGTACTCCCTCTTATTTTACCACTCAGATGTTCTAATTTTGGCAAATGAACCATTGCGCCACCACCTGACTTAGAAGACCTCAACCTAAGATACCAAACACCCATTCACTAAAATTATTATAGTGGCTGTTTCCGGAAAGTCAAGTACTATACCCAAAAATTCGCGTTTCATCCCTTTTGGGTACACGTCCGCGTTCACCTGCGTCGCCTCCTGTTACAATAATAATCTTGATTTGCTCTGCTGCAATCATATAAAAGCCTACCGTTTCAAGTGTCATTGCGAGGAGCGACCCGCACCCCGTTCGGGCCGGGAGACCCGGCCCCGCCGGGGCGAGACGGCCTGCGGTGTGGGCAGGTGAGCGACGTGGCAATCTCGTTGCTCAGGTAAGTTGAGATTGCCACGCACCCTTCGGGTGCTCGCACATCGTCCCCGAAGGGGAATGACATCCTTGCAACAAAGCAATCTTGATTAAAATAAACCCTATGTCAACTCGATTGGATACCTGGCGTCTCATCCTTACCCCTCTCACGCGTGGCGCGTGGAACATGGCTGTGGACGAGGCTCTGCTCGAAGCGGTTGGGCGGGGTGGGTCGCTGCCGGTCTTGCGCCTCTATTCCTGGCAGCCGCCCTGCCTCTCGCTCGGTTATGCCCAGCCATTTTCCGATGTGGATATTCCACGCCTGAAAGCGCGTGGCTGGGAGCTTGTCCGCCGCCCGACTGGCGGGCGCGCCATCCTCCACACCGACGAGTTGACCTATTCGGTCATCGCGCCGCTGAATGAGCCCCGTCTGGCCGGGACGCTGTTGGAAAGCTACAATCGCCTGGCGGGGGCTTTGCTGGCTGCTTTGCACAGCCTCGACCTGCCGGTGGAAATGCAGGCACGCTCGCCTGCCCCGCGGACTGAAAATACCAACCCGGTCTGTTTCGAAGTACCCTCAACCTACGAGATCACCGTCGGTGGGAAGAAACTGGTCGGCTCGGCGCAGGCGCGGCGGAAGGATGGCATCCTTCAGCACGGCTCGCTGCCTCTGACCGGCGACCTAGCGCGCATCACCCAGGTCCTTGCCTTCCCGGACGAAGCCGCCCGGGGGCGCGCCGCCGAACGTTTGCTGAATAGGGCTACGACGGTCGAGTCTGCATTGGGGCGGCCGGTCGCCTGGGAAGAGGCCGCGCAGGCCTTTACCGTCGCCTTCCGCGACGTGCTAAACCTGGATTTGCAGCCGGGCTATCTCACCCCGACCGAAGAAGCCCGCGTCGAAGGATTGGTAGAAAACAAATATGCCCATCCGCAGTGGACAGAGCGGGCAACCGGTTAAATGCGGAAGGTTGAAGGCTCCTCCTCTAACCTTCAACCTTCCAGATTGGGATAATTTCAATAGGTTTGATTGAAAACCACCTCGGGATAACCCAGTGCCCGGAACAGCCGCGAGAGATAGGTTTCCGCGTTGCCCTGCGCCAAGTCCAGGATGCCATCTTCGAGGGCCGCTTTGCGGATCTCCTCTTCAGCTGCCTGCCGGGCGGCAGTCTCCAGATTGACATCGCCCTTCGTTAAGAGGCCAGTCTCACGGTCGTAAACGTAAGATTTCTGATTGTCCAGGGTCGCACTGAAGACCTCGGCCTGCGGCAGGTGAACGTACAGGATATCATCCTTCACGGCTAAATCTTCGGGGTCGAGTTTCTCCAAATCCACCCCGGCGATGACTATCCCATGCGCCACGAACAGCAGCTTGTCGCCGAAAAACGGCCCAAAGAGTCCCTGGTTGGTCTCGGCGGTGATGACCTTCTCGACCGTGTACTGGATAGTCTCCAGCCGGGCCAGTGAACGTACCTCATGCACAATCGTGACTGGGTCCGGCAGGATCGTTGGGGTGGGGTGCAGGAGCCCGGCCACTTGCGTGCTCAGCTCGCGGTTGGTCTGCTGCAGAGGCTGTATTGCACTGCGGATATTATCGTTGATGCTGTTGAAAGCGTTGACAACAGCCCAAACAAGGATGAAGGCAAGAATGATAAGCAGAATTCGCACAACTGTCCTGTTCATATTTTGATTATAGTCGAATTCATGAGACTTGGCACTTGCCTTTACACACATTTCGAGTTATCATCACAACGTCAAATGGGGAATATATCCCCCCCCAACCCTATTCTTTTTTGAGAGGAGAAGACGATATGAAAAAGTTTTACCTGTTCCTTTCATTGCTGGTAGCCGCGACGATGCTGCTGGCAGCCTGCGGACCCACGCCGCCATCGCTGGGCACTGCGGAGAATCCGCTCATCATGGCGCTGGCCCCCTCCGCCACTACGCAGGAATTGCAGAGCGGCGGTCAGGCCATTGCCGACAAACTGAGCGAGATGACCGGTTACACCATCAAAGTCAGTGTGCCGACCAACTATGCGGCGATGATCGAAGCCATGGGCGCCGGACAGGCGCACATCGGCTGGCTGGCCCCTACGCAGTACGTCGTGGCACACGCCAAGGGCTACGCTGACGTGGCGCTCTCCACCGTCCGCTTCGGCTCGGATCACTATGGCTTCCAGTTCGTTGCCAACGCCGCGGCCGGTTTCACCTCCTACTATGACGCCGCCACCGGCAAGGATACGGCCGACGCCGCCACCGCCCTGGCTCAGTTCGCCGACAAGAAGCCCTGCTGGACCGATCCGCTGTCGTCCTCCGGCTATGTGCTGCCCTCCGGCTTGCTTGCCGCGAACAATATCAAGGTCAAGACCGGCGCTTTCGTTCAGGGCCACCCCGTGGTCATCAAGTCGGTTTATCTCAGCCCGAAGGGCGAGATCTGCAACTTTGGCGCCACCTACATTGACGCCCGCACCGCGGTTACCACGGACTTCCCGGATGTCAATGATAAGGTCATCATCATCTGGGTCTCCGAGCCGTTCATCCCGAACGACAACGTCTCCTTCGCCACCAGCGTCCCGGCCGATATCCGCGAAAAACTGACCCAGGCGCTGCTCGAACTTGCTTCCACCGAGGAAGGCAAAGCGTTGTTGAAGAGCGGCGGGTACAGCATCGAGGGTTTGAAGGTTGTAGACGACACCTTCTACGATGATTATCGCGTCTACCTCGAGGCCTCCGGCATAGACCCCCTGTCACTCTTCAAGTAACTCGTCCCATCCACAAAAGAGGGAGGGCGTTATGTCCTCCCTCTTTTTTCGCCCGCCCTCACCCCCGTCCCCTCTCCCTATTTGGGGAGAGGGGTGCAGGGTGAGGGCCACGAGGCCCCCATGTTGCGGATCCAGAACCTGAGCAAAACTTATCCCAGCGGCACGCAGGCGTTGAAGAATGTTTCGTTCGATGTGAGGGACGGTGAGTTCCTCGTGGTCATCGGCCTCTCGGGATCGGGCAAGTCCACGCTGTTGCGCTGCATCAACCGTTTGATTGATCCCACCGAGGGCAAGGTCTATTGGGATGAGGTGGACATCACCGCCGCGCCGCCTACCAAATTGCGCCACATCCGGCGCAAGATTGGCATGGTGTTTCAGCAGTTCAATCTCGTCAAGCGCTCGAGCGTGATCACCAACGTGCTCTCCGGGCGGCTGGGATACGTCAACCCGTGGATGAGCCTGCTGGGATTGTGGCCTTCCGAGGAACGGAAGCGCGCCTTGCAGGCCCTCGAGCGGGTGGGGATCGCGGATAAGGCCAGCGACCGCGCCGACGCGCTCTCCGGCGGGCAGCAGCAGCGCGTGGGTATCGCCCGGGCGCTTATGCAGGACCCGAAGTTGATCCTGGCCGATGAGCCGGTGGCCAGTCTCGACCCGGTGCTCTCCCATTCCATCCTGCAATATCTGGAGCAACTCAACAAAGAGGGGATCACCGTCATCTGCTCGCTGCACTTTTTGGATCTGGTCCATCGCTACGCCACGCGCGTCATCGCCCTCAAGGACGGCGTCAAGGTTTTCGAGGGGTCGGCGCAGGAAATTGACCGCGCCAAGTTTAAGGAAATCTACGGGGAAGAGGCGCAGGAAGTGCGCGCCGCCTCGCTGTGAGGGTGGATATGACCAACGAAACGGCAACCCGCCGTCCCGTGGTCCGAAGCGGAATCGCCTCGGCTCTGGTCCCCGGCCTGGGACAGTTCCTGCGGGGCCAGCGCTATCGCGGCGTCGGAATCCTAATCGGCTTCCTCGTCATGCTGGTGACGGTGGCCTGGTATAAGGATCCCGCGTGGTACGCGGTGCCGGTGCTGATCTGGCTGTGGAACGTGTGGGACTCCATCAGTCTGGCGCGGAACCGCGTTCGATCCGTGCTTCTGCCGGTGTTGATCGGCCTGACCGCCGCGTACGGCATCGGCTGGCAGGTGGTGGGAATTGACTTCAGCAACGCCGACATGAACCGCGCGGTCAACGCAGTCTTACGCCCAATGCTCCATCCCGATTTCATCCAAAGTCGTAGGGAACACAATCAAATGTGGGTGCAGGTGCAGGTGCCATGTTCCAGCGAACCGCCGAAGGCGCTACGCGAGGACGGAGGCAAAACTGCAACCGTGATCCCCGATTGCGGCCCGGTGGGCGAGACGCTCATCGTCAGCGTCAGCGGCATGTGGCCCGACACCGAGACGAACGTGCTCTGGCGTACGCCCATCGGCGACCCAAAGATGGTCGGCGAGGGCGAGTCTCAGATGCTGGTGGTGACCACCGACGAGAGCGGCTCACTGACCACGACGATCCGTGTGCCCAGCACCGCGCTGGTGGCCGCGCCCGATCCCACGCTTCCGCAATTCCATCGCGTCTACTTCGACCAGTATCGTCCCATCGGCGGATACGAATTGTCATTCATCGGCAACGAGGTGCTCAAAGGTGCACTGGATACGGTGGCCATGGCCTTGCTGGCCACCGGGCTGGGAATGGTGTTTGCCATTCCCATTTCGTTCCTCGCCGCGCATAATTTGATGGGCGGCAACCCGATCACTTATTCCATTTACGTCGTCGTGCGTACTCTGCTGAACATTTTGCGCTCCATCGAATCGCTCATCATCGCCATCGTGTTTGTGAAAATCGTGGGCCTGGGGCCTTTCGCCGGTATGCTGGCAATGGCATTGCATTCTATTGCCGCTCTCGGCAAATTATATTCCGAGGTCATCGAAGGCATTGACCCCGGCCCCATCGAGGCCACCCGCGCAACTGGCGCGAACTGGATCCAGACCGTACGTTATGCGGTCATCCCGCAGATCGTTCCTCCTTTTACCGCATTCACGATCTATCGCTGGGATATCAACGTGCGTATGGCTACCATCATTGGTTTTGTAGGCGGCGGCGGGATTGGCTTCCTGCTCATCGAATTGATCATCACAAACAACATGCGCGGTGTGAGCACAGTCTTCATCGCCATTGCGGTGATTGTCATGGTGCTGGATTATTTCAGCGCCAAAGTGCGCGAGAGGCTGGTGTAAAGTGCCGACCGCTCGCGTCACCCGCAATCTCCTCCTGCTTGTCCTCGTCACAGCCGCCTTTTGGATCTCCTTCCGCGTCACCGAGGCGGACTTTCCACGCCTGTTCAGCAACCTGTCCAATGGCAAAGAGCTTGTTCTCGCCTTCCTGACCCCGGATGTCTTCACGCGCGATGTGGAAACCCGCACCATCTCCATTGCTTTCCCCATTCCATGCGACTCGGCCCCCGTCGAGAGCGAAATTCCTTCCAGCGGGCCGCGCCTCGTCCCCAGCGTGGACTGCGCCGACCCGCTCACCAAATTCAACCTCGAAGGCTTCGATCTGGCGCCTAATTCCGAGGTGGCCGTCCGCTGGAAATTGCCGGACGGACGCACCATGACCGCCTTTCATACGCAAACGGATGCGGACGGTTACTTCTCGTTCGAAGTGGAAACGCGCCCCATCCAAAAAACTGTGAACAGCATTGCCAGCCGCCTCGAAGTGGATACGCTCACGCCCGTTGGCGGTCTCAAATCCAGCCAGGCTTTGAAGGATGTGCTGGATAATATGTTCGTCACCATCTTCATGGCCTTGCTTTCCACCACCCTCGCCACGATCATTGCCGCGCCGCTCAGTTTCCTCGCGGCCAGCAACATCACCCGCAAGGGAATCATAGGAACGACGGTTTATTACGTTTTTCGTTCTTTTTTCAACCTGATGCGCTCCTACGACCCGTTGGTGATGGCCACGGTCTTCGGCTTCTGGCTGAGTTTCGGCCCATTCCCCGGCTTCCTCGCGCTCACGGTGGTCACGATTGCCTCCCTCGGCAAGCTGTTCTCCGAGGCCGTCGAGAACATCGACAAAGGTCCGCTCGAAGCGCTGCAAGCCACCGGCGCGCCTTCGCTGCACACCGTCCGCTACGGCGTCGTCCCGCAGGTCATCCCTGACTTCATCTCGTACATCATCTACCACTGGGACATCAACGTCCGCATCTCGACCATCATCGGTTTTGTGGGCGGCGGCGGAATCGGTTACTATCTCAACCTGAGCATCAACGACTTCAAATGGCATCAGGCTGGCACAGCCGTCTGGGCCATCGTGATCGTCGTCTGGGCAATGGACTTCCTCAGCGCCGAGGTGCGCAAACGGCTGACATAGCATCATACGTTTTATCTGTGGTTGATTTGATTGAGGAATGCTCAATCCCAAGAAACCGGTCAGAGACCCGTTCCCTTCGAGGGGAATCGGGTCTCTTCTTCAAGTGGTAAAATTCTGCTTGTGTGGAAGCGAATTGGCAAGATGATCTTGAAGCTTCTCCTCCTGTTTCCTATCCTCGGATTGCTGGCCCTCCTGTTGCCGCGACTGGTGACCGGTTTATATGTGCGCGGACGCGTGTACGCCGTCACTGCAGCCCCGCTCCGCCGTGCAGCCATCGTCTTCGGCGCGGGGCTGCAGCGGGATGGCTCGGCAACTCCCATCCTGCGCGACCGCGTCGCCACGGCGGCTGAGCTTTACTTCAGTGGCAAGGTCGAAAAGCTGCTGATGAGCGGTGACAATCGCTTCCTCTACTACAACGAACCCGGAGCGATGCGCGCCTACGCCCTCTCACTCGGCGTCCCTGCGGAGGCGATTGTGTTGGATTACGCCGGCCGCCGCACGTACGATACCTGTTACCGCGCCAGGGCGATCTTCGGTTTGACGGAAGCCATCCTGGTCACGCAGAGCTTTCACCTGCCGCGCGCCCTGTACACCTGCAACCAACTGGGTATGGATTCCATCGGCGTGGATGCTGACCGCCAGCCTTATCGTAAAGTTTCTATGCTATACTGGAATCTGCGCGAACTGGTTGCCACCGCCGCCGCGCTGTGGGATGTCCATGTTACGCATCCCGTGCCGGTGCTCGGTGATCCGGAGCCGATGTTTCCATGATGTATAATCAGCGAAGAGGTGAACATGTCATCTGTTCGTGAATTGCAGGCACAATACGTGACCAACGAGGCTGGCAAGAAAGTTGCCGTGATTTTGCCGATTGAAGAGTTCGAGGATTTGCTCGAAGATCTTGAAGACGTGGCCGTTCTTCTTGAAAGGCGCGATGAGCCAACCATTCCTTTTGAAAAAGTGGTTGCCAGGCTGAAGAAAAATGGCCTCTTACAAGATTGAGTTCAAGTCCTCGGCGCTAAAAGAACTCGAAAGGCTGCCACGACAGATTATTCCCAGAGTAATCGCGGCGATTAAAGGACTGGCAGAGGACCCCTATCCACCCGGGGTCAAAAAACTGATCGGTTTTGAACAAACATATCGCATTCGCGTTGGGGATTATCGTATCATGTACGAAATTCATGAAGATCGACTCATTATTGAAATCATCCGCGTCAAACACCGCAAAGACATTTACAAGAGGTAACCATGACCCGCGATGAAGCCTTAGCCCTTGTCCGTGAATACGTTAGGAACGAAAACCTCGTCAAGCATATGCTGGCGGTCGAGGCGGCTATGTGCTTCTACGCCGAGAAGTTCGGCGAAGATGTAGAAAAATGGTGTGTCGCCGGCCTGCTGCACGATTTCGATTGGGAAATCCATCCTACCCTCGAAGAGCACCCGCAAGCAGGCGAACCCATCCTGCGCCAACGCGGTGTGCCGGAAGAGATCGTCCGCGCCGTGCTCAGCCATGCTGACCATACCGGCATCCCGCGCCAGTCGCGCATGGAAAAGGTCCTCTACGCCTGTGACGAAGTGACAGGTCTAATCACCGCCGTCGCCCTCGTCCGCCCGTCCCGCTCCCTGCTAGACCTGGAACCCGCTTCCGTTAAGAAAAAATGGAAAGACAAAACCTTCGCGGCTGGCGCCAACCGCGCGGAAATCGAGAGGGCCGCCAACGAATTTGGTATAGAATTATGGGAGCACATTGGCAACGTCATCCTCGCCATGCGCCGCATCGCGCCGGCATTAGGATTGAATTGAAATTAACAGTGATCTTGACTGGCAGTGAAGGGTACCCTCTGAGTACGATGTCTCGCACCCTCATGAGGCGGAGGTAATTGTGAGCCTTCAAGGAAAAGGATTCTTTATCTCTCAGCCCTCCAAATGTGAGGGGGGCAATCCCACGGCCATCCTTTTGGCGGCTCAGGCTGCGGGGCTGAGCCACGTGGTGGTCAAGATAGCCGAGGGGACGCAGGCGTCCGAGTCGGACCCGACCGGCCGCGACCTCAACACGCCCCTCGTTCAGGTATTGCGCACTGCCGGGATCGCCGTCTGGGGCTGGCATGCCCTCTCCGGCGACGATCCAGCCAGCGAAGCTGACATCGCCGCCCGCCGCGTCCATGAGCTCGCATTGGACGGTTACGTGCTTCGCACCGGCGCGGCGTATGAGCAGCCGGGCAGAAGGCAGGCCGCGCGTGCCTTTATGGCCAAGCTGCGCGCAGAGTTGAGCAACATCCCAATCGCCCTGAGCACTTATCGTTTCCCGAATTTTCACCCCGGCTTTCCATGGGCCGCTTTCCTGGAAAAGTGCGATGTTGTCATGCCGCAAGTCCATTGGGAATCCGCCCACGATGCCGGAGCGCAATTGAAAGAAAGCCTGCGGCAGTATCGGGCGCTGCCCAATGCCCGTCCCTGCATCCCAACAGGAGCGGCCTATGGCACGCCTGACGGCTGGACACCCACGCTTGAAGATTTAGGCGATTTCCTCGCTACAGCCAAAGAGATTGGCGTCGAAGCTGTCAACTTCTTCTCATGGGATGCCTGCCGCGATCATCTCTCCCATTTGTGGGACGTGATCGCCAATTTTGCTTGGCCTGTCCCGAAACGGGTTACCACCCCCATTCCGGAACCGGTGCCGGCTATCGTAAAACCTGTGGCCGTCGCAGAGACTTTAGAAGTTGTGCCATCTGCGCCTGCCCCGAGCCAGGCATGGGATTATCCTCCCGCTGGCGGAGGGCAGCCCGTCGCGCCCCTCAGCCAGGTAGAGACGATCAAAGCACGCGTCTCTACCCAGCCCATCAAGCCGGATGCGTTTACGACCAATTATTTGAACGCCCTCAAGAGTTGCCAGGCGGCGAAAGTCTCCACTCTCTACGCCGAAGATGCTATTCACGTGCGCGGGGATAAGGTTTTGAACGGCGCGCAGGTGATCCGCTCCGGCTACGCGGCCTTCTTCTATGGTCTACCAGCTGGTGCAAAGATTGAGCTTAGCGGTGTAGAGGTGCGTGGTGACGTCCGCTATCTCGCCTGGAAGGCCGGCCCGCTGACAGTCTACGAGTCCATCGTTCTGCGGGATGGGATGATCGTGTTGGAATATACGTACGTCGAGTGAAACTCGTTTTTCTTTCCCCTGCCGGCACCTCACAATATTCTCACAAACCCACCCTGGCACGGATTGCCCACCGCCGCCTCGACAGTAAGCTCAGTGAGATCAATCAGTGCCGAGAAAACGGTTTTGACCTTCCCTGCCGGGTCGTGCCAACAGAGCGCATCTCATCGAGAACCCATGGAAAGGCACGTTGCACTGCAGACCGGTAGGATTGCACAGCCCGGCGGTAGTCTTCCCAGCAAAGTCCGGGAGCAATGATCGTGCGGGTGTGGGCAATCATGCGCTGGATAAGTTTGGGGCGAGCCGAGCCTATCTGCCGTCCACATTCGTAATGACTGCCAGATACGGTCAGCACTTGGAGAGTCATGGTTTTAATCTAACTTTTACCCGATAATCTCATTCAGCCCCTCGACCAGTTGCGCCAGAAACTCCGGCGAAACCTGCCCGATCTTTTCCCCCAGCCGCCCGGTCGAAAGTGTTCGCACCTGGCTGATCTTCACCCAAGATTGTTTGGGCAAGCGCACGTCCGTCAGTTCCAGGGTGAGCGGAAAACCCGCCTTCTGTGGCTGGCTTGTAATTGCAAGCGCGATCACCGTGCCGGAACGCTCATTAAAAACATCTTGGCTGATGACAATCACTGGGCGTAGACCGGCCTGCTCGTGGCCGCGCACCGGGTTCAAGTCAGCCCAAAAGATATCGCCCCTCAGTATTCGGGCCATTCCTGCAGGTCTCCCAGCCCTTCATCGGCGAGTTTTTGTTCGAAGGCACGGTCGAGTTTGGCCGTTTCGCGCGCCAGGCGCGACCTCTCGACGCGTTCTAACTTTTCGCGCAATGCTTCCTGAAATGCACGGCTGCGATTGGGAAAACGACGTTCGCCAATCAACCGGTCAATGCGCTTCAGTAATTCAGCGTCTACTGTGATGGCAATCTTTTGAACAGTCATCTTAGCCTCTGGTATGACATTATATCATACCGATGCTTGCTCATCTGCTTCTTTACGTTTTACGCATTCCGTTTTACTTTTTCTTCGGCGCGGCCTTTTTACCTTTCATTTCTTCCTTCTTCCCCACCGCCACAAACCTCTCCAGCACCCATCCTTCCGTCACGCCGATCACCGCGTCGCCGGGCTTGACCTCCACCACCGCCTCGCCGCGTACGGCGGCGCGCTTGCGCAGCGGCGCGGTGTCCAGGCGAGTGGACTTGGGCGCGGCCTTGGCCAGGTGCAAGGTGATGATAGCATTTCCTTTGCCAGCCGCCAGCCCGGCCAGCGTGACCCTAGGCGGCAACACCCAGGCGATGACGCCCTTGCCGTAGCGCCCCTGCGCCGGGAAGTCTTTCTGCTCGACGCGCTTGGCTTTGCCATCCGATGTAATCATGAATATCTCGCCCCTCGCAGGCAGGATCTGGCAGCCGATCACCTCGTCGCCTACGCCCAACTTGATGCCATTCACACCCGCCGCCACCAGCCCCATCGGGCGGACTTCTTCTTCGTTGAAACGGATCGCCAGACCTTGCGCGGTCGCCAGCAATACTTCCTTCTCACCATCCGTCAGGGCGGCCCATCCCAAGTTGTCGCCGTCGTTGACCTTGACCAGCGTGAAGGTCTGCGCCGAGGGGCCGGGCAGTTCGCTGACCAGGCTCTTCTTGACCATGCCGCCGCGCGTCACAGTCAGCACGCAGGATTCACTAGGGAGAATGTCCCGTTTGGATGGCAGGGCGAACATGGCTGCCAACTTCTCGCCTTCCTTGAGCGGCGTGACCTTGTAGAAGGGCGTGCCCTCGGAGAGTTTCGCAGCCTCGGGCAGGGTGTGGACAGCGACCGCAGCCGCCGCGCCGCGCTCGGAAACGAGCACCAGGGTATCAGTCGAGGCGGCACGCGTCAACAGCCTCGGCGCCTCATTGCCGCTCGGACGCGGCGGCTTGTCGCCATGCGTGCGCGCCAGCGTCCCGTCGTTCGTCACGCCCACCCAAACCACCTGTTCGGGCAGCAGCTCGGTGGTCGTCAGCGGGGCTTTTTTCGTCCGACGGCTCAGGCTGACGATCTGCGTGCGACGTTTGTCGGCATAGGCAGCCTTGACCTTGAGCAGCTCCTCGGCGGCCACGAGGCGCATCTTCTTGGCAGATTTGAGCAGCCCTTCCAGCTCTTTGATGAGCGCCAGTGTTTCCTTGTGATCGGCCTCGATCTTCTTACGCTCCAGCGCGGCCAGGCGGCGCAACTGCATCTCCAGGATAGCGTTGGCCTGCACCTCGCTCAATTTGAAACGCTTCATCAGGCGGACACAAGCGGTCTCTACGTCGGGTGATTTCTTGATCAGCTCAATGACCGCATCCAGGTTTTTGAGGGCTACCAGCAGCCCCGCCAGGATGTGGGCGCGCTGACGGGCCTTTGCCAGGTCGTACTCGGCGCGGCGTTTGATGACTGTCAGCCGGTGTTCCAGGTAGACACGCAGCGCCTGCTTCAGGGATAACATGCGCGGCTCGCCGTCCACCAGCGCCAGCAGGATGATGCTGAAGGTATCCTGCATCGGCGTACGTTTGTACAGCTCGCGCAGCACGGTCTCCGGTTCGACGTTCTTGGTCAGTTCGATGACGATGCGCATACCCTGGCGGTCGGATTCGTCGCGCAGGTCGCTGATGCCTTCCAAGCCGCCCTCCCGCGCCAAGTCGGCGATGCGCCCAATCAGGGCGGACTTGTTGACGGTGTACGGCAGCTCGGTGACGATGATGCGGTTCTTACCGCGCTCCATCTCCTCGACGTGGACGCGCGCCTGAATCGTGACGCGGCCGCGCCCCGACCCGTAGGCGGTCTCCACGCCCTCCTCCCCTTTCTGCTGGATGATGACGCCGCCGGTGGGGAAATCCGGCCCCTGGATGAATTCCATCAAGCGCGCAACGGGGATGTCATCCATCTTCTCCCAGTGCTCGAGCATGTAGACCAACGCATCCACCACCTCGCCCAGGTTGTGGGGCGGGATGCTGGCCGCCATGCCGACCGCGATGCCGGTCGCTCCGTTGACCAGCAAATTGGGTATGGCCGCCGGCAGGACGGTCGGTTCGGTGAGTGTGCCGTCGAAGTTGTCAGCGTAGTCAACAGTATTCCTGCCGATGTCGGCCAACAGGTCCAGCGCCGGCGCGGCGAGACGCGCCTCGGTGTAACGCATGGCGGCGGGCGGGTCGCCGTCCACCGAGCCGAAGTTGCCTTGTCCATCCACTAGAAGGGCACGCATCGAGAAATCCTGCGCCATGCGCGCCATAGCCTCGTAGACGGCCATGTCGCCGTGGGGATGGTACTTGCCTAGCACCTCGCCAACGATGCGGGCAGATTTTTTGTAGGCGCTGTCGGCGCGCAGGCCCATGTCGTACATGGCATACAGGATGCGCCGCTGGACAGGCTTGAGGCCGTCGCGGGCATCCGGCAGGGCGCGCGCCACGATGACGCTCATGGCATAATCGAGATAGGATTGCTGCATCTCGTGGTCAATGTCAATTTTGCGGACGAGGCCGAGTTCCATAAAGACTCCTTCGACTCACCACAAAGGACACGAAGAAGCACAAAGGAAAACTTCGTGATCCTTCGTGTCCTTTGTGGTGAATGAATGTTCTATCTTTGGCTTATCTTACGGGGAAAGATAGAAAGCGTCAAGGAAAGAAAACGGGGCGGCTTTGCGACCGCCCCATTCTGAAACCTCATCGAGCTGCGCATCGAAACGCATCAGCTCAGAAGATGATTGTGATCGTTTTAGTCAGGCAGCTTCCTGCCAGGCCATTCTGGGAACAGAGCGTGAGCGTGAACTCCATGGTGTCCCCGTGAGGGTTGTAACCCATGAACGTCTTGACGCTGGCAATGCCTATCTCGCCAGGCATCAGGTCCGACTGGCTGCCTGTCGCGCCGCACCAGCCGTCATAACTGGTGAAAAAGTCGCTCGAACTCGTCGCCGCATACCCATGCGTCACGTCATGAAACGCCAGATTGAACGACTCCCAAGTCAGGCCACCGGTATTGTTCACCTCGACCATCATGCATTGATAGCCTGGGCCAACTCCCCAGGTTTTATAAACGAAGGTGAATGAGGCGACAGGCGTAGGGGTAGCCGGCGGCGTGAAAACGGGCACCACTGCAAAGTTCCCAACCGGCGTGGCATAGTAGGCCCATACCCAGCAGAAGGAGGTCGGATCGTTGGGGTTGCGGATGTAATAATACTGGCCGCTGGGATCACGACCGAAAACCTGGACGCTTTTGTCTGCAATCAGCCCACCAACCTGATCGTAGGCCTTGCCCGGCCCGAGGCGGCATTTCGTTTCCGTGGAGACGCTAATCCATGCGCCTTCGGGTGTGGGGGTCAGCGTGATAGTAGGGGTAAGCGATGGCGTGAGCGTGAAAGTCGGGGTTGCTGCCGGCTGCTGCGGAGGCGGCGGTTGGACCGGTCCCGCCCCGCCTCCCTGGAGGGCTGCCAGGGTGAGGGTAGCGGCGACTTGGGCGAGGGCGGTCTGCATCGCCGCGGTACCATTTGCGGGGGGAGGAGGTTGCGAGGTACTCGTGCTGGGTAAGGAGCAGGCGGCTTGAACAAGTGCGATCAGCGTAAAAACACAAATGGCGCAAATTCTTCTTGTTGACATAAGAGCCCTCCTCATAAGATGGTGTACGGTTGGATACTGTAATAATACAATGTCTTCAGATTTAATGCAATCCCTGTATATTTATTCAGCGGGACTTTCTCAATGGTGAGAAGTATCCTGCCAGTGTGTCCCATTTCTCTGCCCCGTTACCCAACGAAATGGGGGGTGGTGGGCGCTTTACGCCCACCACCCCCCATTTTCTCGCAGTTCTCGCCGCTTCGGGGAGAGCCCGGACCTGAAAAGGCCACCAATTCTGGCGGCCTTTGTGAATTTCTTTATCAGCTTTTTGAACAGCCCCATCGTAACTCTAGTCTGCTGCCGATCCGTCCGGGATATCCGTCCATTGGGAGGCCCCGGCTTCAGTCGCTTTCTCCGATGTGATGAATCGCCCGTGGACGAAGCCTGTCCCAGCCGGGATTAGTTTCCCGATGATGACGTTCTCTTTCAATCCGAAGAGCGGGTCAGTGCTCGACCCGATGGCTGCCCCTGCTAACACCTTGATGGTGTGCTGGAACGAGGAGGCCGAGAGGAACGAATCGGTGCTGAGCGAAGCTTTGGTCACGCCCAACAGAATTTCCACAAAGCGGGCCGGCGCCTTGCCATCGGCAAGCATTTGCTCGTTGACCTTCTTGATCTCCAGCCGGTCAACGGGATCGCCAGGCAGATACTTGGTGTCGCCAGGGCGAGTCACCTGCACTTTTGCCATCATCTTGCGGATAATGACCTCGAAGTGCTTGTCGTGGATGTTCTGCCCTTGTGAGCGATACACTTTCTGGATCTCGGTCAGCAGGTACATCTGGCAGGCCTCGCGCCCTTGAATGCGCAGGATACGGTGTGGGTTGAGCGAGCCCTCCGTCAGCGGCTGGCCGGCCTCGACATGGTCACCCTCCTTGACCAGTAAGCGGGATGTGGTCGGGATTTCATATTCAACCTCTTCGCGCTGCTCGTAAGAAACAATGATTTTGCGCCTCTCGATGCGGACACGCCCATTGTGCGCGGCGGTTACTGTTGCCTCTCCGAGAGTCGCCAGCACATCCCCTGCCTTGACCTCGTCCTCTTCCTTGACTGCGATCGTCCACTCTTTGGGCGCATCGTACTCGTCGTGGATCATCTCGCTATGTTCCACGCGAATGAGGCGCAAGTCGGGGTATTTATCCGACTGAACGAGACGCACCACGCCTTTGATCTCAGAGACGATTGCTTCGCCTTTGGGTTGCTTGCGGGCCTCAAAAAGTTCCTCCACGCGAGGCAGGCCGGTGGTGATGTCGCCGCCCGCGGCCACGCCGCCGGTGTGGAACGTGCGCAGGGTCAATTGCGTGCCGGGCTCGCCGATGGATTGGGCGGCCACGATGCCGACCGCTGAGCCGAGTTCGACCATCGAACCGCGCCCCAGGTCGAGACCGTAACACTTGGCACAAATGCCATGGGTCAGTTCACAAGTCAGCGGGGAACGGACTTTCACCTCCTGGATACCCAGGGTGGCGATCTTGCGAGCCAGGTCGTGGTCAATCGCGTCGTCCGGCTCGGCCAGCACTTCGCCAGTCTTTGGGTCAAGGATGCGCTCGGCTGCCAGCCGCCCGTACAAACGGTCGAACATGGATTGCCCGGCAATGTCATCCCTCTTGCGGATCCAAATGCCCTCTTTCGTGCCACAATCGTGCTCGTTGATGATAATGTCCTGGGCGATATCCACCAAGCGGCGGGTCAGGTAACCGGCATCGGCGGTGCGCAGGGCAGTATCGGCCAAGCCCTTGCGAGCACCGTGCGTTGACATGAAGTATTCGAGAGCGGTCAGGCCCTCGCGGAAATTCGAGCGAATGGGGAACGGGATAATGCGCCCGGAAGGGTCAGCCATTAAACCGCGCATACCGGCTAGTTGGGAGATGGGACCAAAGCCGCCTTTGGTTGCGCCAGAGTTGGCCATGGTCGCCAGATTGCCGTCCGGATCAAGGTAGTTCTTGACGGCTTTGGCGACATCAGTGGTCGTTTGCTGCCAGATCTGGATCACGCGCTCGTTTTGCTCCTGCTCGGTCAGCAGGCCGCGGCGGAAGTCGCGCTGCACCGATTCCACTTCCTGCAAGGCATTGGCAATAATATCTTGTTTTTCAGGCGGGATGGTGATGTCAGCTACCGAGAGGGTAGTGCCGGAGCGCATGGCGTACTCAAAGCCGATGCGTTTGATCTCGTCGGCCACTTTAGTGGTCACCTCTTGGCCGCAAAGTTCGTAGACCTCTGCAATCAGGTCTTTCACGCCGCCTTTTTCCAGTTTCTCGTTGACAAATTGGACTTCCTCAGGAAGGACGCGATTGAAAAGTACGCGGCCGACTGTCGTATCAATCATGCGGATTTCTGGCTCGGCCAGGCGCGTGCTGTCGTCACTGTACAAAGTCTTGACCCGTAGCTTGATTTTTGTGTGGATATCCACCTGACCCAGTTGGTAGGCCAGATCTACCTCGTCAATATTTGAAAAGGCGCGACCATCGCCCTGATGGGGTTGGTGGTGATCCATGGTCAGGTAATAGACGCCCAGCACCATGTCCTTCGAGGGACCGATGATAGGCTCGCCATCTGCGGGTTTGAGCAAATTCTTCGAAGCCAGCATCAGCCGACGGGCCTCCTGGACGGCCTTCTCTGAAAGAGGCACGTGGATGGCCATCTGGTCACCGTCGAAGTCAGCGTTGAAGGCGGTAGTCACCAGAGGGTGAAGCTGGATAGCCGAACCTTCGATCAGTACTGGCTCGAAGGCCTGGATGCCTAGACGGTGTAGGGTAGGGGCGCGGTTCAGAAGCACCGGCCGCTCCTTGATGACCTCTTCGAGCACTTCCCAGATCTCGGGCCGGTTGCGCTCGATAAAGCGGCGAGCACCCTTGACGTTGGCGGCATAGTTGTGAGAAACCAAGCGGGCAATGACAAACGGGCGGAATAATTCTAACGCCATGCTCTTGGGCAAGCCGCACTGGTAGAGCTTCAACTGGGGACCAACCACGATGACCGAGCGCCCGGAATAGTCCACACGCTTGCCGAGCAGGTTGCGGCGAAAGCGGCCTTTCTTACCCTTGAGCATGTCGCTCAAGGAACGCAGTTCTCGCCGACCGCGCCGCGAGAGTGCCTTGCCGCGCTGCGAGTTGTCAATCAGCGAATCGACCGCCTCCTGCAACATGCGCTTCTCGTTGCGCACGATCACATCCGGCGCACCGAGTTCGAGCAGCCTCTTCAGGCGATTGTTGCGGTTGATGACGCGCCGGTATAAGTCGTTCAGATCGGAGGTGGCGAAACGGCCGCCATCCAACTGCACCATCGGACGCAAGTCAGGGGGGATGACCGGCAAAACGATCAGGATCATCCATTCCGGGCGGTTGCCCGAACGACGGAATGCTTCCACCACCTTAAGCCGGGTGGTGGCCTTCTTGCGCTTCTGCTTGGACTTGGTGGTGCGCACTTCGTGCCACAGTTCTTGAGAGAGTTTGTCCAGGTCGAGGCGGCGCAGGATCTCATAAAAAGCCTCGGCACCCATATCGGCACGGAAAACCTGACCCCAACGAGATTTCAACTCGCGGTAGCGGGTCTCGCCCAGGAAAGTGAAAGGGCGCAGTTCCATCAATTCTTCACGCATGTGCGCGTTTTGATCCTGCGAGGCGGAGGCCTGGTCCTCTAGTTGGCTACGCAGGGCATTCATTTGTTCTTCCGCTTCGGTCTTGACCCGGGCGGCCTCCGTCTTGACCACTTCCAGTTCGCGCTGCTTCTGATCTTTCAGTTCGTTTTCCAGGCCCTCCAGCCGTTCCTGAACAACCTTTTGCACCTTCTTGAGGTGTGAGGCGGCGGCCATCTTGCCGGCCTCGGCGATGACCATCTCCGAATTGCCGAAGACGACGGCTTCCTTCAAGGGTTTGCCCATGCTTTCCTGGAGCAGGCGTTCGAGACGCTGGCCCTCCTGGATGATGGGTTCCAGCCGTGTCGCAATCAACTCGTCATAATGTCGTTCTAGCTCGTTCTTGCGCTGCGAGAGTTCGGCGAGCTTGTGATCGCGGGCGGTTTTAATCTCAGCGATCTTGGCGTTGATCTCGGCAGCTTGTTCGCGCTCAGAGACGGAGATTTCGTCTTCCAGGCGCTTGAGAGCCTTCTGGCGGGCCTCCTCGTCCACGTAGGAAACGATGTACTGGGCAAAATATAGCACACGGTCCAGGTTGCGGCGCGAGATGTCGAGCAGCAGACCCAGATACGAAGGGATGCGCCGCGTGTACCAGATGTGGGCAACGGGCGTAGCCAATTGGATGTGTCCCATACGTTCGCGCCGCACGGCCGAGCGAGTCACTTCCACGCCGCATTTATCGCAGGTGATGCCTTTGTAACGGGGGTTCTTGTATTTGCCGCAGTAACATTGCCAGTCGCGCGTCGGGCCGAAGATGGCCTCACAGAAAAGGCCGTCCTTCTCTGGCCGCAGCCGACGATAGTTGATGGTCTCCGGTTTGAGCACTTCGCCATACGACCAACTGCGGATGGTTTCTGGCGAAGCCAAACTGATACGAAGCGAAGTAAGCCCCTTAGTTTCCACTATACTGACTCCTCATCTTCCGAATGTCTGCACCTGCGCTGGTACAAGTGAGCGCCTGCGAACGCCGCCATTCCCTGTCCAATGCACCCTGCTTGCTTACCGCGCACTTGACACCGTTTGTGTCGCGAGCGCGGCGGCACGCCGGTGCAAGACGGCAAGCAAAAGCAAGCGCATGAGACTTTTTGCCTCAAGCGCTCGCCGTATGTCGCAGATTTGCGATTATCAATCAATGGAACGAATTATACCTGTTTGGTCAGGATTCCGTCAAGGGAATTTCCTTGCTCGTGGCAGAATTTAGCGCCACATGGAACGAAAATTACTCGAACTTCAACAACTGCAGGATGTCTAGCAACGCCGCCTCAAAGATTTCTTGCATGATGCTTTCCCCGACCTGATACCTGCCGCCGAACGAACCATCGCCGTACACGTGGCGGGCCTCTTCCGCGCTCATGATACCTGGAACACGCGGAGGAATCTTCTCCTCGTCTGGCAATTCGCTGACGACAGTGAATGGGAAAGCCTCCAGCCAGTTGGCATGGGAAGGCTTGATCTGGTATTTCTCTGCCACCGCCAGCACGCTGTTGGCACTCCACCAATCGTACCATGCCAACCTAAGCCCAAGCAGGCTGTTGGCGCTCTCATGAAGCTGCCCGCGCGCCGGGTTGTTACCGCCGTGACCGTTCAACACGAGGATGCGCCGAAAGCCGTGTCCATACGCCGAACGGACGATATCTTCGACCGCGGCGATCAGCGTGCTGACACGCAGGCTGAAGGTGCCAGGATATCTCATAAAATACGGCGAACAGCCAAAGTTCAACGGCGGCGCAATCAGCACGCCAGTTTGTTTCGAGGCAGCGTCCGCCAGGGCAAGTGGAATCTTGACATCCGCCAGCAGGCTCAAGTAGCCGTGCTGCTCGGTCGCGCCGAGCACCAGCATCAGCCGGTCCTCGTGCTTGAGATATTCTTCCACGTCCATCCAATTTAAATCTTCTGTGCGCACGTGAATTCCTGTCGCTCCTTTTGATGAGCATGGCCAATTCTCGTCGGAGAGGACGACCTGGCAAGATCAACCGGGTAATTTTACCCTACGTGGGCAAACGTGGGTTGCAGGAGGCAGCAAATTGCTGGAAATGTTATCACATCCAGATTCCGCGTTTGGCCTTGTCTTTTTGGGAGTCCCGCTGCACGCATCGCGGTTTGGATAAGGGTCGGTATGATAAAAACCCCTGAAGGCTCACTGAACTGGACCTTCAGGGGTTTTGACTGACAACGATCCGAACAGCAGCTATCCGACTATATCACAACACTCACCATCTTCCCCTTTACATAAATCACTTTTTTGGGTGGCTTACCCTCCAGGAATCTCTGCACTCCTTCGCTAGCCAGCGCCGCGGACTGGACCTGCTCGTCTGTGGCGCTCGCCGGGATGGTAACGCGGTCGCGCAGCTTACCATTGACTTGGATTGGGATGGTGATCTCGTCTTCCTTGGCAGCCGCCTCGTCCACTTTTGGCCAGGGCTGCTGGTGCACCGAATAAGGTTTGCCCAGTTTCTCGGTCCATAGCTCCTCGGCGATGTGCGGGCAGACGGGCGCTAACATGCGCAGGTAGATATCCAATGCCTCGCCCCATTCGTGCGTTCCGAAAGCTCCCGCTTCTTTGGCTTTGGTCATCTCGTTCAGCAGTTCCATCAGCGAAGAAACGATGGTATTGAACTCAAACTGCTCGAAGTCACGGGTGACTGAACGCAGCGCCTGGTGAACTCTGCGGCGCAATTCGCGTCCATCATAAAGGCGAGTCTCGGACTCGCGTCTACCGGCGGGCCCACTCTGCCTGCCCTGGCGGGTAGGCCAGGGAGCGGCAGGCAAAGGGTCGGTAACCATCGCCCAGACGCGGCGCAGCCAGCGGGATGTTCCCTCGATGCCCTGGCTGCTCCATGGGCCTCCCTCCTGCCAGCGGTAGGCAAACATCAGGTAAGCGCGCAGCGCGTCCGTGCCGTGATGTTCTACCAACAAGTCCGGCGCGACCACATTGCCGCGGCTCTTGGACATTTTTTCCCCATCCTCGCCCAGGATGATGCCCTGATTGCGCAGTTGCAGCATTGGCTCCGGGCCCCTAGTAATGCCCATGTCGCGTAGCGCCTTGTGGAAGAAACGCGTGTAGATCAGATGCATGTTGGCGTGCTCAATGCCGCCTGTGTACGTGTCCACCGGCATCCAATAATCGTACTCTTTCGGATCGAAAGGACCTTGATCGTACTGCGGGGACAGGTAGCGCAAGTGGTACCACGATGAGCACATGAACGTGTCCATCGTATCGGTCTCGCGTTCAGCCTCCCCGCCACATGCCGGACACCGGGCCTGTTTCCACGTCGGATGCAGCTTCAGCGGTGATTGACCGGTTGGCAGCCATTCCACATCGTCGGGCAGCAGAACGGGCAGTTCGTCTTCGGGCACGGGATTCCAGCCGCACTTCTGGCAGTAAATCATCGGGATGGGCGCGCCCCAATAGCGCTGGCGGGAGATCAGCCAGTCGCGCAACTTGTAATTGATGGCTCCTTTGCCGGTCCCCCTCTTCTCCAACCACTCTGTGACCTCCTTTTTTGCTATTGCACCAGGCGTACCGCTGAACTCGCCGGAGTGGATCATGTCACCATAATCTGTATGAAAGAGCACGTTTCGGTAGAATGGCAGATTGTTGACCATTTCCATCGTCGTACGATTAGGGTTGACGGGGGGGTAAAGGGATTTACAGCGCGCCAGGATGGCTTGATCAGATTCGACCGAATCCAATTCCATTATGCCATCCTCGAAGATGAACAACCAGCGCGAACCTACGATCTCATTCCAGTTATTGGGTAGCAAATGCTTGCGCATCAACCTTACGTAGTCATCCACTTGCTCACGATTCAAGGTCACATATAAGCCTACACCCGCATTTCCGACCTGCCCTGCATGGAATTCAATGCCTGCGGCTTTCAATTCATCTGTGAAGCCATCCTTCACCGAGCCGGGGAAGACCAGGCCCTTGCTGATGCCATCCGGGCGGTCAATGACTGGGATGATGGGCAAGCCGTACTTCAAAGCAAAAGCAAAGTCACGCTCATCGTGCGCCGGGACAGCCATGATGGCACCCGTGCCGTAGGTCATCAGGACGTAATCGGCAATCCAGATGGGAATGCGCTCACCGTTGACTGGATTGATCGCGAAGCCGCCGGTGAAGACGCCAGTCTTCTCCTTGCCAACAGCCTCGCGGTCGATATCCGATTGGCGAGCCGCCTCGGCCTTGTAAGCCTCGACTTCGGCTCTGTGTTCGAGGGTAGTAATGTTATCCACCAGCGGATGTTCGGGGGCCAGCACCATAAACGTCGCGCCCCAGAGCGTATCGGGACGGGTGGTGAAGACAGTGACTAGTGAAGAGTTATTAGTGATTAGTTTGAACTGCTCACCGGTCACTAATGACTGATCACTAATTACTGGAAACCGCACTTCCGCGCCTTCCGAACGGCCAATCCAATTCGTTTGCAGGACCCGCACGCGCTCCGGCCAATCAATGGTGGAGTAATCCAACAATTCCTCGGCATATTGAGTGGTTCGGAAGAACCACTGCTCCAGGTCTTTCTTGATGACCGGCGTGTTGCAGCGCTCGCAATGCCGATCCTCACCCCAGACCTGTTCGCGCGCCAGAGTAGTGTTGCAGGACGGACAAAAGTCCACTGGCGACATTTTGCGATAGGCCAGCCCATGTTTATAGAGCTGTATGAAAAACCACTGTGTCCAGCGATAATACTCCGGGTCACTGGAAATGGCCTCGCGCCGCCAGTCGAACATGGAGCCCATGCTTTTCAATTGTTTGCGCATGTTCTCGATGTTGGCATATGTCCACTCTCTTGGGTGGATGCCGCGTTTGATGGCAGCGTTCTCAGCCGGCAGGCCAAAGGCGTCAAAGCCAATGGGGAATAGCACGTTGTAGCCATTCATACGCATGAAACGAGCGCGCGCGTCCGAAGGCGCCATTGGATACCAGTGACCGAAGTGCAGGTCGCCACTGGTATACGGCAGCATGGTCAGGGCGTAGTGTTTGGGTCGTTTGGGATCAATATCCGCCTGGTACAGGGCGTCAGCTTCCCATCTGGCCTGCCATTTGGGTTCGATTTCTTTTGGATTGTAGTTGCTGCTCATTCTTACCTCTGGGTCTCGATGTCAAGTGTTCTAGTTTCAAGGTTTCCGGTTAAACAAAAAAACCTTCATCCACTCAGGGACGAAGGGTTACTCCTCCGCGGTACCACCCGGATTACGTTATCACGTTTACATGTTCACACGTTCGCAGGTTTGAACGCGTAAACGTGCCAACTTGTCCACGTGACAACATCACTCATTGGCGATAACGGGCTTACCCGGCGCTGACTACTGGATTCACCAGCGCAGTCTGCCCTTGCGGGCAGCAGGCGAGTTCGGCCTCTTGCACCCGTTAGGGTGCAGCAGGTATTCCCGTAGATACCGTCGAAGGGCTTCCACCTCGCTCTCCCTTCTCGCTGACGAGACGGCCTACTACTCCTGCCATGACCTTGCTTGGGGCGGACGCTAGGTCCATCCCTACATTGTGTGGACCCAGCGAGATTCGAACTCGCGACCTTCTCAATGCCATTGAGACGCGCTCCCAACTGCGCTATGGGCCCATCGTTGATTGTAGATTGACGATTGAGGATTGTTGATTGCCGGGGAAGCCAATCAACAATCGCAAATCAGCAATCATCAATCTTGGTGGACCTGGCGGGATTCGAACCCGCGACCTCTTCAGTGCGATTGAAGCGCGCTCCCAACTGCGCTACAGGCCCGTTTACACCCGACAGTGCGGTTTACAAGTGACGGGAATTCTACCTGAGTGCTAGAGGCTTGTCAAGTAAACGCCGCGCGAGGAAAGTATATCACATGACTTGTGCGAAAATCATGAATGTTGCGCCTCCTGAATACGCCTGTCAAAACATCTTCATCTGTTCCGGCGGCTCAATGGGGTCGCTGCCCAATTCCCCCGGCAAGCTCTCGCGTGTCAGGCTCGCACTTGCGGCCAGGTGTCGCAGGTGACGGAATTTGAGCACGCGCCAGCCTGCCTGCCAGATTTGATCGAGCTGGGGGTCGCGGCGCAGTTTGCAGGTCAGCAGGTTGGCGCGTCCGCCGGGGACAACCAACAGGCTGCGCTCGGCCGGATAAAGGTTCTCGCGCAGGATTCGTCCGATGACTGCAGAAGTCAGCAGGTAAAAAGCATAAACTGTTTTTCCTTTTTCCTGCCACAGCAGTAGGCGATGGGGGCCATCAGATCGGATGAGCATATATTTCAGTTGAGTGGCGAGGGTTTCCAATGCACGGCTAGCCGCCTCCAGGTCGGCGTGGCGGGACGAGGCGGAATCTTCAGGTCGCAGATGCCATTGTCCATCCGTTTCGGTCGCATAGGAAGCCAGTATTTCCTTGACAAGTCCGAGCGAGGGAGTAAACAAGCCGGGGAATTCAACATTCAGGCTTGCTTCCAGTTCGCGCTGCGTACACACGGGACTCTGTTGCAGAAATTGGATGGCTGCCATTTCCACCCGGTCGGGCAGCGAGTCGCTCTCCGACAAATATTCGTGCAGCCCCCATAACCCGATCTCCAGGCTGTGCGGGCTGCCATCATGACGGACGTAAGTCTTCGAGGCGAGCGCCTCCTGGATCGGGGCGTGGATTTGCGCCAGCACCTCCTCGCGCCAGCCCAACGCGTGGTTCTCAGCCAGTGCGGAAAGGCCGGCCGCGTGCAGGTGCAAGTAGGTGACTGGTTCGCCGCGTTCTTTCAAATAGGCCTGCAAAGCTTGACCGACCGATGAGGGAGCGAACTCTTCCGCAGGCCGGAGTGTGAAGGCGCGCCGCTGCCAGAGAAGTTGGATCGGGTCGTGCCGGGTGCGGATGGCAATGCCCTGTAGATCGAAACCGGCAGAGCTAATTGCCAGCATTGCCGCGGAAAGGAAGGATGGTTCCACTTCAGCGACAAGGGAGAAAAATGGCGCGTTGAGCGGGATATGCAAGGCAAGGTTTTTGAACGCCGCATACAGGGCAGCGGCGTGCCAGTTCCAATCGTAACGGCGACGCCGCAAGACGCGTTTGAACGGGCCGACCGCCTCGCGTCCCCACAGCCAGCCAGCCCACAGGGCCGAGAGAGTCCAGAACGCCTGGTTGGGGCGCGGCAGGGCAGTCAGAACAACTTGGATGGGGGTGTCTTTCAAGCGCGGCGCCAACTCCCGTAACGGGCCTTCAAACAAGCAGATGCCGCCGCTTTCGGGCGGGGAGGCAGGCCAGACTGTCAATGGTACGGCTGGCGCATCGCCGGCCCAGGCCTCCACGCTCCCTTCAAGGGCCAGCCAGAGATTGTTCTCACGGAAGCGCGGCGGGATGGTCAACTGCTTCGGGCGCGGACGTTCAGCCGGGTGCGGCCAAAGGGTGTTGCCTTCGTCGCAGGCAGTCAGGATCAGGGCAAGCAGACAGCGGCGCCGTTCAAGAGAGAGTGCTAAGCTGTCCATTTTGTTGATGATGGTGATCAGGGCATAGACGGCGCGCGGCAGGTAGCATTCCAGGGCTTCCTCAGCATGCACCCGATCGGGGTCGTCGCGGGCAGCCACCCGCTCGAGGGCACGTGAACGATGTAGAGCTGCTGTGGCAGTCAGTTGAACAGCTCGCGCTCGATCAGCAGGCGTGATGTCCCGCTCGCCGCTTTCCCCACACTGCGGACAACGGAAAATTCGCGCCACAGGCGCTTCGCCTTCCCGTTCCCAAATAAAAGTCTCCGCCGGGACGCTGCGCTGACACTTGGTGCATTCAGTCAGATAGAGAGATTGCAGGTGGTTTTCCAGCCGTTCTTCACCTTTGCGCGAAACAGCCAGGTCGGCCAGCGCGGCCTGCAACTCTGCCCTGAGAGGCGGCGCGGCGGCCAGGTCCAGCAAGAAGCGCGCCACCGGATTGTTGACGGCCACCAACACGCGGTAACCAGCGCGCGCCATCTCGACCGCTAGCCGCGGGGAGGCCCCAAACGGGTCCAGCACCCAGGTTCCGGGCGTCGCATGTCCTGCCAGAAACGCTGTGGCTACGTCCGTCGGTACGGGCGGCAAGTAACGTGCCAGCGGTTCTGGGCGCGCCGGTTCGTCCCCAGGAATAAAAGGCAAGGCCGAGAGAATGTCCATCAATTATCAGTATAATGGTTTGAGAGGAAAATGCAACCCCCAAGAGACATTATGAGGCGCCCTTTCACTCCCGTTCTTTTGGCCATCTTGACGGCTTGCGGGACGCCGAAACCGCTTCCCGCGCCGATGGCGTCCTCGTTGCTCTCCTCGACCCGATCCTGTCCGCACCAGACGAGGGCCTATGTGCCCCAACCCAGTCGCACGAACCACCGGCGCGTTATTTTGCCAAGACACACGCCGATCAGATACCATCCCACTCAGCTCAATGACATTTGGCTATGCTAACCCCAATTGCACGGCAGAGGATATTTGCCCATAAAAGATGCGGCAATCAGTCGCTCAAGGAGTGACCAGCAGGTACACTTGATGAGGGGCTAATTCAAGGCAGGGTTCCGAAAGGAACGCTACGCCTGCCTGGGTTGCACCTAATAATGACCGCCAGCGTTGGCCGGCTATATCTGGAGGCATTGACTCACACACCGTCCGATTGCTGAAATTCAATGCCACCAGCACCGTTTGTTCGTCCGTTCGTCGCAGATAAACCAGGGCATGGCGCGGCTTGGTCGTCAGTGGGACGAATTCACCGCGCCGCAGGGCTGGATATTCTTTCCGCAAAGCGATCAGTTTCCGGGTGAAATTGAGTAGCGAGTCCGGGTCCTCGCTTTGGGCGGCTACGTTGCGCTGATGATAATTCGGGTGCACAGGCAGCCACGGCTCAACAGTGGAGAAGCCGGCAAAAGGCATGTCATCCCATTGCATCGGAGAGCGGCAGCCATCCCGACCTTTGTAGATCGGCCAGAAGCGCTTGCCGGGCGGATCCATGATCTCGCTGCGGCGCAGGGGTACATCACGCATGCCAATCTCCTCGCCATAGTACATGAAAGGCGTGCCGCGCAAAGTGAGTAGCAGCGCCATCGCGATTTTGGCGAGCGCGTCCTGCTCACCATGCGCGTAACGCGTTGCTGTACGCGGAATGTCGTGGTTGCTGAGGACGGTCGTGGGCCAATGCTCACCGGTAAAGAGAGCTTCACGGTGTTGGACCTGCTTGAGCAGCCAAGCGGGATTCCACGGGTAGCGCAAGTCGGAGGCGTTGAAGTCAAAGCTGAAGGCGGCGTGGAGGCGATCAGAGCCGGTGTAGCGCAGCGCCTTTTCGGGCGTGGCGAAGAATGTCTCGCCGACGGCGTAGCGCTCAGAATAAGCATCCAGGATAGCGCGCAACTTGTTGAGCAGTGGGATCATCTCCGGCTGGTCGCAATCGTAGATGTGGCGCTGGCGGTCGAAGCTGCGCAAGCCAAACTTGGTTGGATTACTTCGGAATTGGACATCTTTGAAATAAGCGTTGAACACGTCCAGACGAAAACCGTCCGCGCCGCGTGCCAGCCAGAAGCGCGCCACGTCGAGTTGTGCCTTGCGCACCTCCGGATTGCGCCAGTTGACATCCGGCTGCTCGGCTAGGAACATGTGAAGGTAGTACTGCCCGGTGGTTTCGTCGTATGCCCAGGCAGAGCCGCCAAAGATGGCCTGCCAATTGTTGGGGACCCCCTTCCGGTTTCCCCCGCTTTCGAAGAAAATGGGGGAAGAGTCAGAGGGAGGCCTCCAGATGTACCAATCACGCTTTGGGTTGTCGCGGCTGGCACGGGATTCGCGGAACCAAGGATGACGATTGGAGGTGTGATTCAGCACCAGGTCCAAAACGACGCGGATGCCGCGTCGGTGCGACTCGGTCACAAGCCTATCGAAATCCTCCAATGTCCCGAAACGCGGGTCCACGGCAGTGTGGTCGCTGACATCGTACCCAAAATCAGCATCGGGTGTGGGGTAGAAGGGGGAAAGCCAGATGGCGTCAATGCCAAGCTCGGCAAGGTAATCGAGACGCGCAGTGATGCCGGGCAGGTCGCCGATGCCGTCGCCGTTGCTATCGGCGAAGGAGCGCGGGTAGATTTGGTAAATGACGCCGTCGCGCCACCAGAGATAATCGTCCATGTACTGCCTCCGAGAATCTGTAAAGGTGGTGTTATTTTACTTGATAGCGGGAATTGATTGTATACGTGTTACAATCCCCGTATCCCATCGAATTGTTACTTGCTGGTAAAATGGGATTCTTGACCGAAGAGCAACAGTTGGATTAAGCACGATGCGGATGGCAGTGCACCATATTCTCCAGATGGTTACGGCAGAAAAAACCTCCGAACCAGTTGTATCGCCCAAAGGCTAGACTTCAAATACAGGTGAGCTGATGCCGAAATCCGATCTCGTTTTGCTGGCCCTGGATAATCCTGATATTTTACCGTTATTCGAAAGGGCGCTGGCCGCTGCGTCCTATTTGGTGGCCTTCGCCCGTGATCGGGCCGCGTTGGATAAAGTGTTACAGGAAACTTCCCCCGCTTTGCTGATCATCAGCGATAACTTCAAGGATGAAAATGGGATCGAAGTTTCCGCCACCTTGCTCGAACGCTTCCCGACCCTGCCTATTTTGCTGTTCGCCTCCCAAGATTCACCCGCGGCTATCAGGAATGCGCTGCGGGTTGGGATCAGCGATATCCTCAATCCGCCGCTGCGGATTGAGGATATCATGCACACCGTCGAAAATAGTCTGAAGCGCGCCCAGCGCATCGGCGACTGGACCCGGCGCGAGGTCCGCCGCACGACCGCTTCGCTGGAGAAACGCGTCAACGAACTGCAAAAACTTGAAACCATCTTCAATCAGATCGAAGATGGGGTGATGATCCTGGATAATGATCATCGCATCCTCTTGATGAACCCCATCGTGCGAAGAGCGTTTAGCCTGGGGCAAAAAGAAATATCCGGCGTCAATGTTCTGGAAGTGATCGAACATCCCAGTTTACGCTCGTTGCTGGACTCTGCTTCGGCCAACCCGCTGCAATACCATGAGATTGATTTCGGGGATGGCCGCGTCTTCAATGCCCAATGCACGCACATCCCAGACATCGGCATCGCCATTACGATGCAGGACATCACCTATTTCAAGCGAATTGACCAGATGAAGAGTGATTTCGTCCACGCCGTTTCGCACGACCTGCGTTCGCCGCTGACGGCTATCCTCGGTTATGTTGACTTGCTGGATCGCGTTGGGCCGCTCACCAGCCAGCAGCGGGAATTCATCCAACGTGTACGGATCAGCGTGCACAACATAACCGGACTGGTTAACGATTTACTGGACTTGGGCCGTATCGAGAGCGGGTTCGAGGGCCAGAAGGAAATCGTCCCGCTGGATAGCATTCTCAACTATGCCTTGGACAATCTGAACAACCAGATCGCTGCTAAGAAGCATCACCTGCATGTTAATTTGCCTCCGCATATCCCCTCACTACGCGGTGACCCGATCCACCTGCGGCAGATGTTGGACAACTTGATAGGGAATTCTATTAAATACACCCCCGAAGGGGGCAATATCTCGGTGAGCGTCGAGGCAAAAGGCGAACAGGTTATCCTGCGTATCTCTGATACTGGGCCTGGCATCCCGCCAGCCGACCAGCCTCACATTTTCGATAAATTCTACCGTGCCAGCAATGTCTCGACTGATGTGCCAGGCTCCGGCCTCGGCCTGGCCATTGTCAAGTCAATTGTGGATAATCATGAAGGCCGCATCTGGGTGGAATCAGTTCTTGGGCAAGGCACTACGTTCACGGTGGTTCTGCCAGCTTGTCAATCGGAAACTGTAAAAATCCAATCCGCCTGAAAGCTGGGCTTTGGAAATCCCAATATAGGAGTGCCTCACTGGAAAAAACTGCCTCCGCTGGGCTATAACACCCGGCGGAGGCGTTCGCCAAAGGAGGAGACAGTGATGAACAAGTTGGAGGTGTCCTATTCCCGTCTCCACAAATATCATAGCCTACATTGACATGTAAGCATAGAGTGAAAAGTCATGGATAAATCGTGATTAACTTCACAATCCTATCGCTGGTCGGTCAGAAAGGCACGTACCAATTGCACAGCCTCATCCGCGTTCTGATAAGTCATGAGGCGCAGCTTGGGATGGTCGTTACCGGTGATCATTTTGGAGACCGGTTGCCCCTCTCGATAACAACACAGCACTGGTTTTCCGAGGCTCAGGGCGAAGGCGACCTCGTACCCAACCCCGTGCGAGGGGGTGCTGACCTCGGCGATCAGCGCGTTGCAATCCCGGATCCAGGCTATATCCCGTTCATAAACCTGGCGCGGGCTGACGGTCATCTCCAACGCTCGGACCTCCGAGTCGGCCAGGTAGGCGGTCGGGACATCGTGCCCATCCTCCAATAAGGCACGGGCAATAGCCTGGTAAATGCTCTCAAATGCACGGCCACCGGTGATGGAACAAGCAAAGTATACGTTCATCAGTTTGTCTTGGATAGCCTAGAAAGCAATTTCGACTCCGGCGTTTCAGGGGATTGGTGAGAGGCATCCTGCCAGACGCCGCGCCGGCTCTCCAATTCCGTGCTGAAGGCTATCCAATCGGGGACAAGAAGCGCCAGCCGGGACGTTCTATCTGGGAAGAAAAAAGGCGAGATGAACAGGCGCAGCGCGGCTCGCGAGACGGGGAAGCTGTTCAGTTCGAGGATGACGACTGTTTCGGCAGCCAGCGGGCGGACCAGATCGCGCTTCCATGCCCCCAGTTTTTGGGGTGGGAAGAGCTGTCCCATTTCAGCACTATAGGTCCGCAGGATGCGCTTGTACGAGATATTCAGGCGCAAGAAGGGGGTGACCAGCCGCAAGTGATCGGCAAAGGCCTGTACGTAAGCCGATTTCCGAATGGAAGCCAAAAAGATGGTGAGGAAAATGGCAAACCCACCAGCGCCGACCAGCCTCCATAGCGACCAATCGTCCACTCCTAGAGAAGTAGAATGGGGCATGAAAAGAGGCAATCCGCCCAGGCCGCCGGCCAGAGCTAACAGCACCAGACCTATCGTCAGCGTGGCTTTCCACCAACGGTCGAGCATGTACTGGTAAATGATGAGCAAATGGCGGTGGCCGCTCTTGAGCATGGCAGTCAGTTCCCTTCCCCAGGATCTTTGGGGGCGACCGGTTCGTCTGCGGGAAAGGTGCCTGAATCGGGCAACTGCTGACTCAAGCGCGAAAGCGAACGCTCGAGATGTTCCCCGCGCTGGCTGAAAGTGATATCGCCGCGCGTGCGCTCGATAATGCTGCGGACTACATCGGTCTGGCGGCGCAGACCATTGGTGATCGCATCGGGATAATCCATTGTGACCAGCACCGAATAGATGTCGTCCATGTGGCTGAGTTGGTGTTCGGCCTCCTCTGAATAGCCATGCCGCAGGATGTCGAGACAGCGGCGGCGCAGCTCGCCAACCACCTCTGCCAGGCCATTCAGATAGGTAGAATGAATCACGCCAAGTTCGTCGGGAGTGGGCAGCGATTGATGTTGGATCAAAGCACAGGTGATAGTAGCCTCGACGTACTCTTTGAGGGCATCCTGAGTGTAACCGGCGTAGTACAGGTCCGGAAATTGCGCCAGGTCGCTGCGCAGAGCCTCGGCCAGCCTGCGCGCTTCGCTAAGGTGCGCCTGCATAACGTCCGTCTCATCGCGGTGGACAGCCCGGATGGCCAGCGCACAGGCACGGGTCAAGGCGCGCGCTTGCGCCAGTGCTTTGTCACGGGTTGCGGTCTTAACGTCAAAATCCTGCCGGATCTTATCGGCGATTTCTTCCAGTCGGTGCATCGCGCGTTATGACTTTTTCTCCGTTGGCGGCTCAGGCGGCTGAAATGGGCGGAAGAGGTGCTCGGCCAGCGACGAATTGCCCGGCACAGTGATCTCACCAAAGGAGGCTTCATAGCGCGACAGATTCTCGGTCAATGCACGATGGAGCAATTTGGCGCTCAAAGGTGACATCAGGATACGGGCGCCCACGGTCGCTTTTGGCTCGCCGGGTAAGAGGTGAGCAAAATCGAAGACCAGATCGGCCGGTGAGTGAGCGATGCGCACCAGGTTGGCATAGACGATTTTCAGGTCGGCAGGCACTTCCAGGGTCGGCGAAGCCGGCCGGGGAGGGGGGAGAGTCATTTTGGTCTCCAGGTGGGTTTAGAAGGGGATGTTCTCGTCTTCAGCAGCGGCGAAACCGCCTCCTTCATCCCCTACTACTACAGGGGCTTCGCCGGCCTCGCCGCGCGGGGTCAGGAAGCGGACAGCCCCTGCCATGACCTCGAACGAGGCGCGCGGATTGCCATCCTGACCGGTCCAGATGCGCGGACCGCCAGTGTTCGGGTCAGCCGTCAGGCGGCCTTCGATCAGCACCTTGCTGCCTTTTTTTAGATACTGATTGCAAGTTTCCGCCTGCTTGCCCCAGGCCGAGACGCGGAACCAGATAGTCTCTTTGATGGTCTCACCGGCATTGTTGGTGTACTGGCGATTGGTTGCGACTGAGAAAGATGTGACCGGCCGGCCGGAGGGGGTGTAGCGCATCTCCGGATCACGCCCCAGGTTACCGACGATGATAACTGTTTGAAAC
>Ga0209609_10000056_pt1 | contig 57166 bp, 49 predicted proteins | sample LakKivw325mmetaG_FD_184136 | JGI IMG/M metagenome (GOLD analysis project Ga0209609, IMG submission 184136) | Anoxic lake water microbial communities from Lake Kivu, Rwanda to study Microbial Dark Matter (Phase II) - Lake Kivu water 325m metaG... | ecosystem: Environmental > Aquatic > Freshwater... | reverse complement strand
GCCTTGGACAGCTCGGTGCGGTGGACGGCCAGCCTGAACCCGTCGGCGGCGGCCATGGTCAGCTTGCTTCCCTCGAACTCAGTCTGCACACCCGTAAGGACGGGGCGAGACTCCTCCGCAGCTGCAGCAAATGCGACCTGGCTGATGGCCTGCTTGAGGTCCTCGGCTTTGACCGTGGTGCTGAAGCCGTCGCCCACCTGGGGGATAGGCGGGAAATCGGCTGCGTCAAGCCCGTTGATCCTGGCCTCATAGCGGCCGCACTTGAGCTCCATTGTGTGGTGCTTGAGATTAAGGTTGATCACATCGCTGGGAAGGGAGCTGACGAACTCCGTCAGCACGCGCGCAGGAATGGTAATGGAACCCTCGTTCTCGATCTTTGCACCGATCCAGCAGCTGATGGCTATCTCGAGATTGGTGGCCGCCAGCTTGAGCTGGGATTCATCGGTGGAAATAAGCACATTCTGAGTGATGGGCAGCGTGGTCCTGGATGCCACCGCCCTGCCTATGATGCCGAGGCCTTTATTTAGGTTTTCCTGCAGACACGACAGCTTCATAGAATTCCCCCCGTAATGAATTTGACCTCAGTATACATTTCCCCTTTTTCTAAGTCAATGGCAAAAATAATATATACTGTGTTCCGGATATTGTAAACAACGATATATAGTGGTATAAATACTTCCGATTTATCACCCGGCAAGGAGGTCAGTATGTATCCGCTACAGGGGCTGAAGGTGCTTGATTTTTCACACTCCGGGGACGGCCCGACCTGCGGGCTGATGCTGGCCCAGGCGGGAGCGGACGTGATAAAGATCGAGCCGCTGCAGGGCGATCCTTTCCGGCAAGGCCTGGCCGCACTGGCTTTCTACAACGCCAACCGCAACAAACGCAGCCTCGCCCTTAACCTGCAGGCACCCGAGGGCAAGGAGATCGCCCACAAACTGGCCGCGACAGCCGATATCATAATAGAAAGCTTCACACCGGGCGTGGCAGAGCGGCTGGGCATCGGCTACAACCAGATAGACAAGATCAACCCGCGCATCATCTACTGTTCGGTCTCCGGATTCGGCCAGACCGGACCTTACAGGCAGAAGCCGGCCTATGATCCTGTCGTGCACGCGATGTCCGGCCTTATGTCCGTGACCGGGGAAGCGGACGGTCCGCCGGTGCGCATACCATCCAATATCGTGGGCCAGCCCACGGCATTCCTGGCCGCTTACGGCGTGCTGCTGGCCCTGATATCCAGGGAGAAAACCGGCAAAGGCCAGTTGATAGACGCCGCCTTCTTCGACGTAGCCGTCTATTTCATGTCCGCCATGATCTCAGGCTATGTGCTGACGGGCTATGTCATGCCCAGGATGGGATCGGCCAACCCCGCCTTCACGCCCTACCAGTGCTTCCTCTCGGCGGACAAATACGTGTTCATCGGCATCACCAACGACAGGTTCTGGCGTTCCTTCTGCCGCGCACTCGAACTTCACGACCTGGCAGGGGCACCCGAATATGCAAGTGTGGAAAGCCGTTTGGCCCATCGCGACGAGCTTGTGGCTAAAATCTCCACCGCCCTGCGGAAACTGCCCTCCGCTGAGATAATCGGAAAGCTGGAACAGGCCGGCGTCCCCTGCGCCCCTGTGCTCGAAGTGCCGGATGTGCTCAACGACCCCCAGGTAGCCGCCAGGCAGATATTCTTCGATATGGACTACCCGGACATAGGTAAAATCAAACTGGTCAATATACCCGCAAGGCCTTCCGGCATCGATAAAGTTGAGAACGTCAGAGCGCCCCTGCTGGGTGAGCACACAGCCGAGATTCTCGCAGAGATCGGATATGACAGCGCCAAAATTGACGCACTTGCGCAGAAGAGGGTAATCTTAAAGAACTAATATCATGGACATCATACCGGCCATAGACCTCAAAGGTGGAAAATGCGTACGCCTCTACCAGGGCGACTACAGCAAGGAGACTGTATTCTCGGTCGACCCCGTTGCCACGGCGCTCAAATGGCAGGAGCAGGGCGCCGGCAGGCTGCACCTGGTTGACCTGGACGGGGCAGCGGCCGGCGAGGTGCGCAACACGAAAGCTATTGAGGATATCGTTAAGAACACCAGGCTCGAGGTGGAGCTGGGAGGCGGCATCCGGCGCACAGATGTGGTGGAGCAGCTCATCAAGCTGGGCGTGAAGCGTGTCATACTGGGCACGGTAGCCGTGGAGCAGATCGAGCTCACCAAACGTATCATCAAGAGGTTCGGTGAAGCCATCGTGGTCGGTATCGACGCCCGCGACTCGTATGTAACCACGCACGGCTGGATGAAGATATCAACCATGACCGCGCTGGACCTCAGCCAGGCCATGGCCGCCATCGGCGCCAGGCGCATCATCTACACGGACGTCAAACGGGACGGCACGCTCACCGAGCCGAACTACGAAGCTACAGCCGAGCTGGTGAACAAGCTGAAGATACCGGTGGTGGCCTCGGGCGGCATCTCGTCCATCGAGCATATCAGGAAGCTGGCAGCGCTGGGAGCGGAGGGCGTCATCATCGGCAAGGCGCTCTATACCGGCGATATCGACCTCAAGGAAGCCCTGGCCGTATCCTGACCCAGCCGCCGGCCAGCTATAAATACAGGAGCATTTCTATGTTGAAATTCGACGAAAAGGGACTTATACCCGTTATCGTGCAGGACGTTAAGGACGGTACGGTGCTCATGCTGGGCTACGCCAGCAAAGAGTCGCTCAGGCTAACGCTGCAGAAAGGCGAGATGGTCTTCTACAGCCGCAGCCGCAAGGAGCTCTGGCACAAGGGCCAAACCTCGGGCAACGTATTGAAGGTAAAATCGATCTCAAAGGACTGCGACTCGGACACCCTGCTGGTGAAGGCCGAGCCGGCCGGTCCCACCTGCCACACGGGCGAACGCAGCTGTTTCTTCACGGGATTCAGTGAAAAGGATTTAGAGTAAGGGATCATGAAACTCGTCCTCGTGTGCGGCTCGCCCAGAAACGGCAATACCGAGTGGATGCTGAAACACCTGCAGGGCCTGGCGCTGGAGGACGGCGCTGAGGCGGAACTTATCCTGCTGCGCAAGCTCGAAGTAAGGATGTGCAACGGCTGTCTGGCCTGCGAAGCAGGCGGCAAGAGCAGGAAGGGCCTTTGCTCCATCAAGGACGACATGCTAAGCATATATCCTAAGTTGATGCAGGCGGACGCCATCGTCTTCGGCACTCCTGTCTATTTCGAGATGGTCTCAGGGCTGCTTAAGAACTTCATGGACAGGACCTGTCCCGTCTGGCCCAGGCTGGAAGACAAGCGCTTCGCCGGCATAGCCGTGGCCGAAGAAGGCATCGGCACGGCCGTAGATAACCTGAAAACCTATGCGGCCGTGTGCGGTATGAACTGGGCGGGGTACGTTACAGCCCTGGCTAAAAAGCCGCGCGAAGTCAGCAAAAGCGCAGGCCTGGACGAACAACTGAAGAAGCTTTACCGGGCTCTAAAAGAATCCTGAACACTCAGAGCTGCCTATACTCAGATTGCTTCGTCGCCTGCAGCTCCTTGTAATGACGTGCTGAATATTCTATTTGCCTTTGAAATCGGGCTTCCTTTTCTCTTTGAATGCCCGGTTGCCCTCTATGGCATCTTCCGACTTATAGCATTTCTTGATCAGCCGTTCGATCTCCTGCTCTACGGCGCTGTCAAGCTTCTGGTAATGGAACAGCTGGTTGATCAGGTACTTGGTGCCCTGCACGGCCAGCGGCGCCTTATCAGCGATTTCCTGCGCCAGGTTGTTCACCGCGGCGTCCAGTTCGGCACGGGAGACCAGGGCATGCAGCAGGCCGATCTCTTTAGCCCTGGCAGCCGGCACAAACCGCGCGGTTAAAAACAGCTCCTTGGTAGCCGGCACGCCGACAAGGTTGATCAGGCGCTGGATAGACTGCGGATAATACACCCAGCCGAACTTGACGGGCGGGATGCCCATCCTGGCATTGTCCGAGGCTATTCTGAAATCGCAGGTCGTGGTAATATCGCAGCCCGCTCCCAGGGCGTCCGCATGTATCCTGGCTATGATGGGTATGGGGCAGCTGACCAGGCTGTTCAATGCATCCGCCAGCGCCTTATCGGCCACCTCCCTCTGACTGTTGACAAACGTCAGGTCCATACCTGCGCTGAAGGCCATCTCGCCCGCGCCCGTCAGGATGATAGCCCTGGTCTTGCCCTCTTTCACCAACTCGCTCAGGCCGCCGGTAATGCCGCTCAGGACCTCGTAATTCAGAGCGTTTCTTTTGTCGGGCCTGTTGATGGTGATGGTGCAGATATGATCCTTACGCTCGATTATCAGCTCACCGCTCATTTTTTACTCCTTTTTTCAGATCTATTCCGTGTCGTTTTGCCGTAAAGTGAGGAAATCCGCCGGTATCCTGTCCACTCAAATGCGCACACCCTCCGGTTTCCGATTCCGCATGCATCTATCCTCCCGATACATATCCGTGCGGATCTAACAATCTCAACAGTGCGAGTTCCCGTTTATCTGGAGAGTCCATACATGTTAGTTTTGCGGCTGCCTTCACCTTCCAGCCGCAGTTATCCTGGATTTCATCCTGCTTACCTGCCGGACACCTGCCGTCGCCCCCCTGTATGCAGCCGGCAAGAACAAATCGCCCATCGGCGCCCTTGCGGAAAACGCCCATATCCGTAACGAGAGTGCTGACCCTGTGGCCCGGGGAGGTCAGGTAGTCCAGCTTCTTGACGCAGCGTTTCTTCGACTGCGCCGTGACCACCATCACCTCGGCGGCGCCGCTGGTATTGTCGTTGTTTCCGCCCGAGCCGCTGATATAAATGTCCTTGCCCACCCGCGTAGTATTGATATTGCCTTTTTCATCGATCTGAGCGGCGCCGATGACGCTGAGGCACTGCGCGCCCTGGCCCGAGATAACGAAACCGTACATCTCATTTGTGTCAATCAGCATTTGTGCGGAAGGCACATGGCGCACGCTCAGCAGGTTCGGATCACCCGGAGCAGGCTGATATCCAAGCACTCCTGAACCGAGTATCAGCTTTATTTCAATTCCTTCCTGCTTGAGACGGTAATAAGCCAGCCATGCCGCAAGCCCCGGCATGCCGACACCGGCCAGCAGAACCCGGTAGCCGGCCTCCTTTACCCGCTCGGCAATTACGCGCGATGCAGCGATGATCATCGCCTCGGTGCGGCCGGCATCCTTGCCCGATACCGCGGAGACATGGTCGCCCCCGGGATACGCGGCATTGAGCCCGGTCTTGAGGGCAAATATGCGCTCAAACCCGAGACGGCGGGTATATTCCTCGTGATCGACTGTTTCGTACACCCACTGTTTCAACCAGGCGTCCAGCAAGTCCGGCTCTTTGCTGACTTTTCTCTGCTCGAGCATGAATTCGTAGTCCTCGCCGTAGCTGTCAACGCCCTCGATACAGGAGAAATGGCCTTCGGGATGAGCTCCCAGCGGGCACAGGGAAACTGATTTAACCAGATAGCCCGGTATACCGACCAGATGGGAATGACGGCGTATGAAATCGGGATCGACTATTTTTTCAGCCGTTACGATCACGCCCCCCTTCGACGCCCTGGGCCCCCACAGCGTATCCTGCGAAACGGGCGACAGGATCGTATTACCGTACCTGTCGGCGGCCAGTGCGTGGACAATGGCTATGTCGGTGGTCAGAGCCTTGACGACCCCCATTTTCTTACTGCTGTCGAAGGGATCGGCCATCTCGGTAAAGCAGCCGCTGTTTTCCGCTGCCATGCTGCTGCCGGCGATGGACCTGGTGGGCATGAATCCAACTCCCAGCGCGCCCGCCATCAGCCTCTGCTGCATGGAATAGAGGGTCCAGTTCTCGATCTCCACCTCATTCTCACGAAAGGCCCTCTGTATGACATGGCTGGGACCCGGGCTGGGGGCGGGATAGGAGCAGCCCCCCGAAATAATCTTCTTGATCAGCCCGCAGTGCACCAGGTTCAACGACAGGTCCCAGGTGAGTGACATGACAAGGGCAAAGCCCGGCCTGCCGCCCCTGTGCTGCCGCATGATCTCGCAGACCGCGGCGTTTGCGTTCCAGCCCAGAAAGACGGACATGCCCGCTTTGAGGTTCCTTTCCAGCGCTGCGCGCAGGCTGACGACCTTATCCTGCCCCACCGGCGGCGAGGCGAACAGCTCCCTGAAATATTCCTCGTTTTTCATAACAAAACAAATTATCTTAAACGATATATCATATCAGATATACCTGCTTCGTAGTCAAACACCTCTTCCGGCATGGTTTTTAAATTCGGCCTACTTCTTGAGAATATGGATGTTTACGCAGCCCAGCCCTGTATTGTGCGCCATGGCTACCTTGGGGTTGTTGGGTATCTGCAGTTTGCCGCCTTCGCCCCTCAACTGGCGGGTAAGCTCGCCTATTTCAGCAACGCCCGTAGCCCCCAGGGGATGCCCTCTGGCTATCAGGCCGCCGTCCGTATTGACGGCCACCTGTCCGTCTATCTTGGTTTTGCCTTCCAGGAACCATTTCCCTCCTTCGCCTTCCTTGCAGTAATCGAGCGCCTCTATACAGATCGCTCCGCCGCCTGCGAAGGGCGCGTGGCACTGGACTATCTTGATATCTTTAGGCCCCATCCCGCTCTTCTCGTAGGCCTCATGTCCCACCCTGCGGGTCAGTTTGCCACCCTTGAAGTCGCCACCGATATGCGGGCCCGGCCCTCCCAGCAGGTCGTTGTAATCCGGGGTCCCCGCAACGCTCGCGGCGATTGTGATCGCCCTGCTTGCCCCGTACTGTTTGGCTTTCTTCTTGCTGCAGATGATAGCTGCCGCAGCCCCATCGCTGATAGGGCAGCTCATCAGGAGAGTAAGCGGAGAGCAGATCATGGGCGATGCCAGCACATCGGCCGCGGTGTATTTTTTCTGATTATGCGCGTACGGGTTGAGCGGCCCGTACTCAAAACTCTGCGCCGCCTCGGCCGCCAGCATTTCGGAGGTGTCGCCGTAGGTCAGCATCCTCCATTTAATGGCCATGGCGATTCGGGCCGGCGTTACATCAAGCCCCATGTAATGGAGGTGGTACTCCTTATCCTGCTCGGGCACGCCGCCCGGGATCAGACCTTTCCCCATTTTTTCGTAGCCCGCCACCAGGACGACGTCATACCTGCCAAAGGCCACCGAATAAAAGGCCTCCCTGAGTGCGGCTGAGCCGCTGGCGCAGGCCTGCTGCATCTGGCTGATGGGAATGCCGGTCCAGCCGAAGTTCTGTACGATCATCCTGGCATCGGGGAAATGCCCCAGTTCGCTGCCGATGTAGGCAGCCTGGATATCCTTAAACGGGATGCCTGAATCCTTCAGCGCAGCCTCTATGGCCACTTCGGCCATCTCGATAACAGATTTGTTGGGCCATCTGCCAAAACGAAGAGTGCCCACTCCCATTACTACTACTTCATTCATTGTTCTGTTTCCTCCGTTAAACTCAGCTAATTAAGCCTCGACTATTATGCCGCGGGCTTGAATTTGAAGGCGATGATGTCGTTGCCCTCTTCATCCTGCTTGACCTTGTCCACGTAGACTTCCACCTCCATCCCGAAGTCCACCGCCTTGAAATCGCATTTATCCAGTATTGTGTATATATGGACATCTTCGGGCATCAAGACATCCGCCTCCATGTAGGGCGGCTCGATAATGGTATATATGCTCTTTCTGTCCACCTGGCTGAAAGTAAAGACCTTGCCGCGGTCGTTCAGATTAAACACCTCAACGTCGGCAGAGCCGCACTTTCCGCAGTACTTTCTCTTGGGGAAGAACGTCAATTTGCAGCTTTTGCAGCGGCTGGCCACCAGGTGATATTTGCCGTCGCTGCCCATTTCAAACAGGCCTTCCTGCAATGGAATAGTCTTTTTCTCTGCGCCCGCTACATTTTCGCTCATTTTATACTCCCGCAAGCTATTTCTTTTCTATCGGCGGCAGGTTGTTTTCTTTGCGTGTAAAGTTGGCGAGCTCGAGATACCCGTCATAAAGGTTGCGGTGCTGCACGCCGATCTCCTTGGTCATCCTGCTGTAATCTATATGGAACATATGACCCCAGGGACCGTTCTCGTCAAAGGTGACTTTCATATCGGGGATGATCTTCCTGCCGATTTCACCCATTTCGCCGTATGAGACGTAGTGGCCGCCGACGTGGTAGACCTCATGCGGCATTTTCGGTCCGAACAGTATCCTGGCCACCATTTCGGCTATATCATCAACATGCGCCAGCACGATGTATTGCTTGGACGGATACGGGAAGGGAACCTCGTTTCCAAGCGCTCCTGCCGTGCCTATCAGGTTCACTCCCCTGCCGCCGATTCTCACACCGGGCCCGTAAACGCCGGGTATCCTGATAGTGACTATATTGGTTTTGAGCAGCCTGTTGTATTCATGGGCCAAATGCTCGCATAAAAACTTGCCGATGCCATAACCCCTGTTCGGCCTGGCCGGTGAGTCCTCGTTAACCGGCTCCGGGCCGTCCCAGGGTACACCGTGATACTGGATGGAGCTGGGATAAACAAATGTCTTAATTCCCGCCATGCGGGCGGCCTCGAAAATGTGGAATGTGCCGGTGTTCATGATCATCATCTGCCTGTACAGGTCGCCGGCCTTCTCGGGGCGCTCGCTCACCCCGCGCTCCTCGGCCGAGAAGAAAACCATGTGCGCCACCTTGTCGACCTTGTACTTGCTAAGAGTGTCGGCGATGGCATTGTAGTTTACAATATCGCCTTCAACCATCTTTATTTTGTTGACGAGATCGCCCAGTCTGCCCGGTGTGAGCTTGGGCTCCAGGCATACTACCTCTTCGCCGCGCTCCACTAAATTCTTGATTACCCTGGCGCCGATAAAACCTTTTCCACCTGTTACTAATGTCGTCATCTCTCTTTCTCCTTTTTATTCCTCTATAGCTTGAACAGCTTCTTTGCATTCTCACCCAGTATCAGATCGACCTCGGCCTTGGTGAACTCGTAGCCGAGGCTCCTGGCCTTTTCCGGAAGCTCCTTGAAGTAGTTGACCCAGCCCGGCAGGAAACCCAGCGACCGGTAGCGCTTGCCAGAAGGATGGTCGCTGGCAAACAGTATGTGGTCTGCACCCAGGTTGTCACGCATGCTGGCCAGGATAGGAACGAAGTCGTCCATATTGACTGCGCCGAAGTTCCAGTTGGACAGCTCCAGGTAGCAGTTGGGGTGTCCCCTGGCAACCTGTATGGCGGCCTCCCACCATTTGGGATAACCGGCATGGGCAATCACGACTTTCAGATTCTTATAAGTCTTGAGAAGCCCTGCGATATGTGCAGGGTGGTTATGGTTGGGCAATGTGAAATCGGCGCCCAGCATATTGATGCCTTCCCCGGCGCGCGTATGTATGACCACCGGTATATCCAGGTCGGCGCATACCTTCACCAGCGGCTTGGCCTCTTCGCTGTTTACCAGCAGGCTCTTGGTGGTGAATTCGCCGCAGCCCTTCAAACCGCACTCTTTGATAGCCTTGGTCATTATTTTGGCACAGTCCGGCCTGCGCGGGTCCACATAGGCGCAAACGTAAAGCCTGCCCTTGTACTTCCTCTGAAACTCGCCGAAAAGCACCACCTGCTCGGAGTAGGGAACGGCAGGCTCCTCGCCCGTCCAGTGGGTGCCGAAATCCGTCATCATGATAATGCTGGCATCTACGCCGGCCTTGTCCATATTAGCCAGATATTCGGCGCCGTCGGGATCGGTGACTCCCTCCTCGATTTTAGGAAGGATCATCTCGGGCTTGCGTCCCGCTTCCTTCTTGGCCCATTCCTCGGCCGTATTGCGGTGGAAAGCGGTCGGCATGAAACCCTTGAACCAGAAATGGGTATGTGCATCGACAATCATGTTCTATTCCTCCAATTTATTAAGCGACGACCCTGGAGCCCTTGAGTGCGCCGATCTCCTTGGCGTCGCATCCTATGGACCTGAGTATCTCATCAGTGTGCTGGCCCAGCGTGGGAGGCGGTCCTTGCATTTTGAGAGGCGTGTCCTTCAGTTTCCAGGGAATACCGATGGTCTTTATCCTGCCCGCGACCGGATGGTCCAGCTCCCGGACCATGTCGACCGCAGCCACCTGCGGCTCGCCCAGTATGTCCTCCACGGTCTTGAAAACGGCGCTGTAGCCGCCGACACCCTCCACGATGGCTTTTATCTCGGCAGCGGTCTTGTTCTCCAGGGCCGGCTCGATGACAGGTTTGAACTCCTGCGCATCCCTGCCGATGCCGACCATTTTCATGCCCTTCTCCTTGAAGTAGGGGTCCTCCAGCAGGTCATCCAGGCCGACCTTCCTGCAGAACTCCTCCCAACCCTTCTGCGCTTTTTCCGCATCGATGGGCATGCCGAACATCAGAGCGCGGTCCAGTGTTTTATAGCCGTTTTCCTGGTGGTCGAATGGACCTGTAAAGTGCCAGCCGCCCGGCAAGTCGGGATTATAATGCGCGGTAATAATATAGGTGTACATCATGATCATGTTGAGGAACTGGGAGCTGTCGATCTTCTGACCCTTGCCGCTGGTCTTACGGTTGAAAAGGGCGGAAAGAATGCCGATAAACGACCAGATGCCGCCGGTTGTGCCCACCATGTCCACACCCAGGCGTACCGGCTCCCCGCCCGTCTCGCCCAGGAACCACTGAAATCCCGCCATGCCCTGGATTTCAAGCTCCGATGCAGGATAATCCGCATAGGGCCCGACGGTGCCGAAGGGCGAGATCGCGCAGTATATCAACCTTGGATTCTCCTTGGACAGACGGTCGTAACCGATGCCCATCTCGTCGGCCCTGCCCGGCCCGAAATCCTCGATCAATACATCGGCCTTATTAGCCAGCTTGAGCACGATATCACGGCCTCTGGCTTCCTGCAGGTTGAGCGCTATGCTCTTCTTGCCGCGGTTCAATGACATAAAGAGCGAGCTTTCGCCCTTGATCTTCTCGCCCAGCTTACGCGTCCAATCCCCGTCGACAGGCTCCACCTTGATGACCTCGGCGCCGCCGTCGCTGAGCTGCATCGAGCAGAACGGACCCGTTATCTCCTGGCTTAAGTCCAGTACTTTTATTCCCTTCAGAGGTGTCATGTTTATGCCTCCTATCGCTTACTCTTGCCTTTTCCGGCCTTACCGGAGAGCTCCGCAAGAATTTCCTTTCTATTCTTATCCGGCTTGACCGGACCGGTGATCTTGATCGGTTTGGGCGGATCGCTGAACTTCAGCGGAAAGTTGCTGAAGAGCGCCGGGCCCCACATGGTGTCGCATTTGACAATCATCTTGTTTTCCCTGAGGTGAGGATCGTTGTATATCTCGTCCACCGTGTTGATGGGCCCGACCGGCACACCGTTGCGGCGCAGCAGTATGATCCACCACCTGGCCGGCTCCACGGCGAACTTACCCTCAAGTATCGGTATGAGCTCCTCCCTGTGCTTGACGCGGTCCGCGTTGGTGGCGAACCTGGGATCCTTCTCAAGCTCGGTCAGCGCCAGCGCTTTACACAGCCTGGGCCAGAACTCCTCACGATAGATGCTGACGTTGATATATTTGTTGTCATACGTCCTGAAAGCCTGTGACGGCACGATCAGGGGATTGGCTGTGCCCATAGGCATGGGGCTTTTCCCCGTCGCGAAATATTCGGAGATCCTGGTGGTCTGGAGGGCCAGCGTAGCTTCAAGCTGGGACATCTCTATCTTCTGTCCGCGCCCCGTCGCCTGCCGGGCTACCAGCGCCAGCAGCACTGACTGGACAATGTTGAGACTGGTGGTGAAGTCCACCGAGGCTACATACCGAAACATCTCGCCCTGGCTGCCCGGAGGGCCGTTCAGGCTGGCGAAACCCGATGCCAGCTGCATGAGGGGATCATTGCTGGGCGAATTGGCCAGCGGCCCGGTTGCGCCGTAGCTGGAGCTGGCGCAGTAAATGATATTGGGATTAGCTTTGCAGACGTTTTCATAATCGAATTTCAGCTTCGCCATCGTTCCGGGAGGATGGTTTTCGATTATTACATCGGCCGTGGCGACTATTTTTAACGCGAGCTCCCTGTCCTCATCTTTCTTCAGGTCGAGAATTATATTTCGCTCATTGAAATGGGCCGTGATATAGGCCGTACCGGCGCCGCCCTGCATGGTGCCTGCGTGGTACAACCCGTCCAGCTTGGGAGGCTCGAAGCGTATTACGTCGGCCCCCAGGGCTCCCAGCAGGCAGCAGGCGACCGGGCCGACGCCCCAGCCACCCGCATCTATGACTCGTACTCCATTCAACATATCAGTACCTCCACATTAATAGCCGTCTTACTCGACAGCCTTTGCTGTTCTCAGCTGTTCTACCTGGGCATTGCTGTATCCTATCTCCCGCAGTACCTCATCGGTATGCTCTCCCGGCAGCGGGCAGTACCGATTGAACTGGGCGGGGGTGTCGGACAGCTTGAGCGGATTGCCCAGCTGCTTTATCTTGCCCAGCACGGGATGCTCCTTATCCATGATCATCTGCCGGCTTTTCAGCTGGGGATCCTGCATAGCTTCCTCAACATACAGCACCGGGCCCAGGAACACCTGCCTCTGTTTGGCCCATTCCCACCACTCGTCACGTGTCTTTGTGAGGAAGACCTCCCTCAATATTTTAAACATCTCCTGGCGATCGTTCTCGTCTTTAGGCCATTGCCGCGGTATCAGGTCGGGCCTGCCGATATCCTCACAGAAATTCTTCCAGAAAGGCGTCTCTATGAACTGGATGGCGACATACTCTCCATCCTTGGTCAGATATGCCGAGCAGTGCGGATCGCCGCCGGTCTGGGGTGTAAGGCCGCGCCTTCGTTTCTCCCCCGACACCATGTACATGGTGGCATCGAAGGAGATCAGCGAGAAGACGCTGTCCAGGTAGGCGATGTCCACCAGCTGTCCTTTGCCCGTCCTCTCCCTGGCCTGCAGTGCGATCAGGATGCCTATCAGGGGGTGCAGTCCCGCGCCGGCGAAATCCGCCACCATATTGCTGGGGTAGCAGGGCGGCCCGTCTTTGGGACCGATCAGGCTGAGAGCGCCGCCGATGGCCATAAAATTGGCGTCGTGGCCGACGATATCGCGGTAGGGGCCCGTCTGGCCGTATCCGCTTACCGCGCAGAAGATGAGGCGGGGATTGATCTCTTTCAAAGTATCATAGCCGATTCCCAGCTTCTCCATCGTGCCCGGCCTGGAGTTTTCCACCAGGATGTCCATCCTTTTGATTAATTTGTAAATGACCTCTTTTCCCTGGTCCGATTTCAGGTTGAGCTTGATGCTGCGTTTGTTGCGGTCGATAAAGGTATAGGCGGACATCGTCTGCGCGGCCGCTTCCATGGGCAGCGCCAGGGTATACCCGACAGGATCGACCTTGATCACATCCGCGCCGAAATCGCCCAGATGCATGGCGGCGAAGGCGGGTGGATATCCCCGGCAGATGTCGATGACTTTTAAGCCTTCCAGTGCTTGTACCATGATCACTCCTTGTTTTTATTGCATGACACCGGCCGGCAAGCCCCTAAATAAGGCTGGCCGGCCGGGTTGCTGACTGGTGTTAAGCAGCGTGAACTTCTACGCCTTCCTCCCTCTTCCTGGCGTTATAATAATCGGCGTCGAACCATTTGTACATGATCAGATAACCGAAGGAAGCGATAAGAAGTACGGCGCCGTTCACCCAGAACGCAGTCTGAAGGTTTGAGGCATCAGAGATAGCGCCGGTTATGGCCGGACCCCACAGCCCGCCGAAGAAGAACATGGTGAAAATATAGGCGCCGTAGGCGGTGGCGCGCTGGTAGAAGGGGACCAGCTCCTGGCTGGCCGTGTGCTGCACCGGTATGAAAGCGAACTGGCAGAAGATAACGATGAAGAACAGCCACCAGAGGTTGAGCAGCAGGGCGGCGGCGAAGGATATAATACAGACGATGATGCTGATCCAGCACAGGAGCATTTTGCCGCGCGGATTTTTTCTCGACATCTTATCGCCGAGTATTCCTCCCACCGGGCCGGCCACCAGTGCCGTCAGCATGATGGCGCCGGTCAGTGTACCCGCCCTGGCGACATCCATGCCCATATACCTGGTGAAATAGGTGGGCAGCCAGTACATGATCGACATGCTGAACAGGTAGGCCAGACCGAAGGATATGAACAGGGTTACCAGCGTCTTGACCTTAAGGATGTCTTTCAGGATGCCGCCGAAGCTGGTGGAGCTGCCGCCGACCTGCCCGCTGGCGTCCCTGGGCTGGTTTTTATAGTCGGGTATGAACCATGCCAGGATGCCGAAGAGGATGCCCGGAACGGCCACGGCCATGAAAGCGGTGCGCCATCCGTATTTGAGCGCAATCGCCCCGCCTATGACCATACCGATGGCCGTGCCGACGGCCGCGGCAGTGGTCCAGATGCCGGTCAGCGTTGCGCGCCTCGACTTCTTAACCGAGGCCATCAGCAGCGCCTGGCCTCCCGAGTTGAAGCTCGCCTCGCCCACTCCCAGCACGGCACGGGCGGATATCAACTGGCCGAAATTGGCAGCCAGCCCCGAACAGAACGAGGCTATGCTCCACACGACGGACATGAGGGAGATCATTTTACCCCTGCGCCAGCGGTCGATTACATAGGACAGGGGCAGAGAAAGCAGGCCTACCATGGCCAGGACTATAGTGCTCAGCCAGCCAAGCTGGGTATCCGTAAGGCCGAGCTCCTTTTGCAGGATGGGGAACATGGGGCTGATCACGGTCCTGGTGGCGAAATCAAGCACATAAAGGATATACAGCACCACCATCAGGTACCATATTTTCCAGGTTGGCAGCGGTAAAATTACCTTTTCGTCGTTGTCGCCGGAATTAGTCAATTGATCACCTACCTCCCTAATTTAATTTAATTGCGCTGTCCTGAACCGGATTGAATATAGTTCACGCCTTCTTGGCGGTTTTTTTCAGGCCGTACCTCTCGTAATATTTGGCGGGGATTTTATCGGGGTCCTTATATATCATGTAGCGGCAGGGTTCTTTGCCGAACTCTTTGGGCGGCTCGATCACCCAGATGGGGTAACCGGTCTCCTCTATGGGCACGATATCCTGTAGCGCGCAGTGAACGCAATAGACGGGTACATCCGTCATGCCGAAGGTCATTTTCTGGGCTTTTTTCACCCTGGCCCAGTTCTTGGGGGGATTGTAGCTGCCGTTTAAGACGGCCCTGCCGCCGCTACCGCAGGGCGTCATCATGACCGTGACCTTCTCATCGTCCTCCTCGATCTTCAGCTTGGTCAGGTGGCCGCGGAAACCTGCGCACAGCATCTGCACCTGGCGCTTAACGTTTTCCGCACGGTATATCTGCGCCAGGATGGCGAAATCCTTGAAAAACTCATGCAGCACCTCATAGAGGGCCTCGTCCCCCATGCGCTTATCTACGTAGCTCATCAGTGTGGCGATCCAATCGCGGAACCCCTCATGCATGGAGTAAAATTCCTTGTATTGGCGTCGGTTCAGCTTCCTGGCCTTTGGCAGATCGCCTGCATCGATGGCCCTCTCAACCAGGTCGACTGTCTCGGTCCCAAGCTCCTCAAGCTCAGCTTCGGTGAATAATCTCTCAGCCATTATCGTTCTCCTTTATTTAACCTGCTCCAGGGTTTGCTTCACGTAACTACTGAAAACTGGCTTCCACCCGGTAACCTTTGCTAATATTGTTGACCCGGCCTGAATTAATTTAATATAATAATGTTATATTGTAATATTATTAATACATTGATTACGGAATTCTAAACTACATTTCTAAATTTGTCAATACGGAAAGCGGAGCAGGTGTGCATATGAGTAATAAAAGAAAATGGATTGAGGAGACGCTCAACCCGGCTTTAAAAGCCGTTAAGTCTCGCCAGGCCTCATACAAATCGAGCTCGGGCGGCGAGATTGAAGCGGTGTATACCCCGGAGGACCTGGGTGGTTTCGACTATGAGCGGGACCTGGGCTACCCGGGGCAGTACCCTTATACCAGGGGTATCCATCCGGCCATGTACCGCAGCAGGCTGTGGACGATGCGCCAGTATTCGGGGTTCGGTAATGCGCGGGATACCAACCGGAGATTCCACCACCTTTTTAAGCAGGGGCAAACCGGGCTCAGCATCGCCTTCGACCTGCCCACCCAGCTCGGCTACGACTCGGACAGCCTGTACGCCCGTGGGGAAGTGGGAAGGGTGGGCGTCGCGGTAGACTCCCTGCACGATATGGAAGTGCTGTTCGAGGGCATCGAGCTGGATAAGATCAGCACCTCCATGACAGCCAATGCCACCTGCGCCCCCCTGCTCGCCATGTATATTTGCCTGGCTCGGAAGACGGGCATAGACCTGGCCAAACTGGACGGCACGGTACAGAACGATATACTCAAGGAGTACATCGCCCGCAATACCTATATTTTCCCGCCCGAGCCCTCGCTGAGGCTGGTGGCCGATATAGCTGAGCACTGCAGCAAGGACCTGCCGCGCTGGAATTTCATCAGTATCTCGGGCTATCACATCCGGGAGGCGGGATCTACGGCAGCACAGGAGATCGGTTTCACCATGGCCAATGCCATTGAGTACGTCAATGCGCTGGTGGGCCGCGGCCTGGACGTCGATTCATTCGCCCCGCGGCTCTCGTGGCATTTTCAGATCCACAACAGTTTTTTTGAAGAGGTGGCCAAGCTGCGCGCCCTGCGCCGCATGTGGGCCAGGATCATGAAGGAGCGGTTCGGCGCCAAAGATCCGCGCTCGCTGATGTTCCGCACCCACGTTCAGACAGGCGGGGTCACCCTCACCGCCCAGCAGCCGCTCAACAATATCTCCAGGGCAACCATACAGGCGCTGGCGGCGGCGCTGGGCGGCGTCCAGTCGATGGCCGTTGCCAGCTACGACGAGGCTATCTGCATCCCGACCGAGGAGGCATCCACCCAATCCCTGCGCATACAGCAGATCATCGCCGGCGAGAGCGGTGTGGCCGATGTGGTCGACCCCATGGGCGGCAGCTATTACCTGGAGAGCCTGACCGACGGACTGGAAGCCGAGGCCAACCAGTTCATCGAGAAAATAGAGAAGCTGGGCGGAGCGGCCAGCGCCATTAAATCGGGCTATCAGACTGCCCAGATTCAGGAGGCCGCCTATAACTATCAGAAGGAGGTCGAAGCGGGCCAGCGGATAATAGTGGGAGTGAACAAGTATCTTTCGCAGGCGCCTCAGATATCCCTGCACAGGGTCGGCGCCGGGGTGGAATCGGGCCAGAAGAAAAACCTGGCCGCGCTCAAGGGCAAACGGGACAACGGGAAAGTTTCGCAATGCCTGGACAGGCTGCAAGAAGTAGCGCGGGGCAGGGAAAACATCATGCCCGCGCTGATCGAATGTTCGGCAGCTTATGTGACACTGGGCGAGATGTGCGACGTGTTGAGGAAGGTATTCGGAACGCAGAAGGAATCCAATCTGTTTTAATACAATACGGCTGACCGTAAACAAAATGCGGCACGATTTGTGAATCGTGCCGCATTTTTAATTTATTGTGCTCTATTTTCCAGTGAACAGCCTGCGTGGATTATCCACCAGCATGGTCTCCACCTGCCTGTCGCTGACGCCGGCCTGTTTCAAAGCGGGGACTATCTCACGGCAGACGTGGTCCACGCGCCAGTTTTTGCTCAGCGTAGCGGCCAGCTCAGGGGGCACATCCTCGGGTACGGGCCGGCCGCCCCAGAAGTTGACGGTGTCGTGGGAAAGCATAATCCTGTCGGCGTAGCCCTGCTTGCACAGCTCGGCGATGTTCGTGACGCAGACATCGTCCTGCGTGAAGAAGCTGAAGCCGAGCCTGTCGAAACCGATATAGAACCCCTTGTCGGCGATAGCTTTCTGGTAATTGAAGTCGGTCGAATTGGAGACGTGCCCGATCATGATCTTGCTGATGTCGGCGCCCTCCTGGATAAAGAGGTCGGCCTGCTCCAACCCGGGCACGGGAGTGGATCCCTCGGTATGCGTAATAATCGGCACACCCGTCTCCTTCTGTGCGACAACGGCAGCCTTAAATACCTTTTTCTCGTAATCCGAAACGGTTTCACCTGAAGCGACTTTTAAGGCCCCCGCTTTTATGCCTGTTTTCCCGATTCCCTGCGTAAGCTCTTTGATGAACAGCTCCGCCATCAGCTTGGAGATGTCCGCATTGAACCAGGTCTTGATAATCCAGTAGTGAGACCCGCCCATGTGCTCGTTGAACAGTCCCGTGACGCAGATGATATTCAGCCCGGTTTTCTTTGCCAGCTCCTTATACAGCAGGGGGTCCCTGGGCAGGTCGTTGGGGCTGCAGTCGATGATAGTTTTAACGCCCACGTCCTTGGCGGCCTGACATACTCCCAGATTGGTTTTTACCGCCGCCTTGCGGTCATAGGGATTTGTCGTCTCAACTGCGTACCAGCCGACCTGGCCGCACAGGAAATGCTCGTGCACCAGCGTTTTCCCCATCTGATCGGGAGAGATCGGTCCCAGCACGGTATTAATCTTCATGGCAACATCACTCCTTTCAGCAATCTCCCAACCTATTTTTCCGAATACACCTCGTCGCTGATACGCGCGCTGTCATCCGGGTAGAATTTGGAATTGATGGAGTAGAAGATCACGGCCAGCAGCAGCACCGGCAGCAGCGCCAGGAATCCTGCGCGAATACCGGCTGCGCCCCCGCCGACCGAGTCTGAAACAGCGCCCACAACCCATGGACCAATCGCAGCGCCGGCCGCGTAAACGAAGGTCACCATCATACCCTGGCCTGCCATGCGGTGCGATGCAGGCACGACATCGGTGATAAGCGAGAAGATCAGCGGGTTGACCATGGCCACAAAGATAAACTGCACGGCCAGCAGGGCTATCAGGACCGGCATTGCGACGGTACCGAACAGGTAGACGATGGCTGAAAGAGCGAGCAAAATCATAAGCTGCACCAGCGCCATCATGTATCCGCGCCCGCCCCTGTTCTTCTTCTGCCACCTGTCTGCTAACCAGCCTCCTATGGGTGATCCGATCACGGCCACCAGCGCGATTACGCCGATTATCGTGCCCGCCTGCGCCGCGTCGAGATTATAGGCGCGGATCATGAAGGCCGGCAGCCAGCCGATCCAGGTGAAAACAACCAGGCCGAAGCAGAATTGTCCCAGCACCGTGAAGGTATACCCCTTGATCTTAAAGAGCTTGATCCAGTCCGACAGGTACTTTTTGCTCAGCCCGGCCTCCCCCTTGCTCTTAACGGTTGCGTAATCTTTTAGGAAAAGGGCCCAGATGCCGAAGATGACGCCGGGTATGGCAAAGATAAAAAACGGCATCTGCCACATGCCGCTCTTCACCGCGATAATGCCGCCCAGGATCATGCCCAGCGCGGTGCCCATCACCGATCCGATGCCGAAGATGCCCGTGATCAGACCTCGCTTGGCTTTGGGATATACAAGGGAAAGCCAGCCGGAGCCGCTGGTGCTGAAGCCGTCCTCGCCCAGGCCGACGAACCCGCGCGCGATGACCAGGCTTACGAAATTTTTAGCCATGCCGGTGGCAAAGGTTGCCGCGCTCCACAGCAGGGCCATAAGAGCGACCGCTTTACGCCGGCTCCAGCGGTCAACCAGCCAGGCGATCGGTATGGTCAACAGGCCTACGCCGACGCTGAAGACGGACTGAACGATGCCGAGCTCGGTGTCGGAGATATTCAGCGCCACCTTGATCTGCTGCAGCACCACCGACAGGATGGAGCGGTCCGCATAGTTTATGAGATAAAGGACGGTCATCACGATCAGGATGCTGGCCGCCTGGCCTTTGGTTACCTTGTATAGCTTTTTGGATTCAGATACATTTTCCATAAGTGTAGAACTCCTTTTTTATTTACCGGTCGGCATCAACCTACAGACCGACGTTATTAAGCCTGTCCAGTATCAGATGCGCCTCTTTCATGATGTCTTCAATAACCTGAGCAGCGCTTTTCAATTCGCCAATCAGTCCGCTCACCTGTCCCGCGGCAGGCACTCCCTGCTCCACATCGCCATCCACAAAAGCGTGATACAGGCGGCTATAAGTTGCCAGGCCTGCAAAGCCATCATTTTCCTTCGAATAGTCGGAATACAGCTTGTACAGTTCCTCCGCTGTCGCTCCCGCCAGCTCCGCTTCGAGATACTTGCTTATGAAATCGTTTTTTAAAGCACGGGTCACGCCACCTCCCATTTTTATCCCGTGTGTTATCGTACAGGCACCTTCAGCCCTGAGCACCGCTTCCTTGAATTTAGGATGAGCGTCGCTTTCCAGTGTTGCCAGGAAGCGTGTCCCCATATAGACACCCTCAGCGCCGAGCGAGAGGGCTGCCATCAGCCCCCTTCCATCTGCTATACCACCCCCGGCTATTACCGGCAAATTGACGGCCTTAGCGACCTGAGGTACCAGCGTCATTGTCGTGAGATCTTCTGTGCCAAGGTGTCCTCCTCCTTCGAAGCCCTCCGTTACAATTCCATCTACACCTGCTTTCTCGGCCTTTATTGCCTGCTCCGGCCTGGTGACGCAATGAAGTACCTTTACTCCGGCGTCATGAAGCTTTGCAGTATACAAAGCGGGCGAACCCATAATCACGATAGCAGCCGCCACATGTTCTTCCACTGCTGTTTCCATAAAAGCATCGGCAAAAGGTTTGTATAATGGATTGGTCGCTGCGGTTATATTGATAGCAAAAGGTTTGTCGGTAAGGCCCCTTACCTTATGTACCTGGGCAACCAGACGCCTTTTCACTTCGACCGGGTCCAGGCTGGGCACCTTCTGACCGGCATTGGGACCAAGGGTGCCCAGGCCGCCGGCATTACTCACGGCGGCCACCAGGTCGGCACCGCTGATCCAGTTCATCGGGGCCTGGATAATCGGGTATTTTATTCCGAGCAGTTCTGTCAGCCGCGTGTTTATGGCCATATCACTGTCCAACTTTTACCGCTGCCTTCAGCTACCCTATGGTGGTATATCCTCCGCTGATGCTCAGCGTCTGGCCACTGATAAAAACCGATGCGTCGGAGGCAAAGAAGGCGACTGCATTGCCCACGTCCTGAGTCGTCCCGAAACGCCCCAGCCCCTTGCCCATGGGGTACAGTTTTATAGCCTTCTCCCTGATACCTTTGATCATATCCTTGGCCTGCTCCTCGGTCATGCCCATCTTAACCATCATGCCGATTCTGCGGTTGTCAAGGCCGGGATGGGGCACGGCGCCCAGGGCCAGGCAGTTGACGTTGATGCAGCTCTTGCCCACCTCTTTGGACAGTGCTTTGCTGAAACCCATGATGCCGGCCTTGCTGGCGGAATAGGCCGCCTGCCTGGGCTCGCCGATCCTGCCGGCATCGGAGATAATATTAATAACCTTGCCGTACTTCTGACTGATCATCCCTTCGAGCACTGCTTTTGTGCAGTTCATGACGCCGTATATGTTCACATCGACATAGCGCTTCCACAGAGCGCGGTCCACCTTGTCGAATGTATTATCCATGGAGGAGGGGGAATCTCCCTCCGGCAAAGGGGCGGGAACACCGGCGTTGTTGACCAGGATGTCTATACGGCCGAATTTATCCAGCGCCTTTTTAACCATCTGCGTGACGGAGTCGAAATCGGTTACATCCGCCTGCAGCGCGATGGCTTCTCCGCCCACAGCGACTATATCTTTGGCCACCCTGTCGGCGCGGTCCTGGAAAAAGTCGTTCACCACGACTTTAGCTCCTTCCTTCGCCAGGGTCGCGGCAATCCCTTCGCCCACGCCCTGTCCGGCGCCGGTCACGATCGCCACCTTGCCTTTGAGACCGAGATCCATGAGAGTCCTCCTGTAGCCTTAATTTAGATTTACAGACCGAAGGCAAACCATCCGCCGTCGGCGGAGATGCCCGCATCGGCCGAAACAACGGTACCGGTGATATATCTGGCTTCATCGGAGACCAGGTAGTATGCGAGTTTACCTATATCTTCCGGATAAAGCGCCTTATGCATGGGAACATTCTTAAGAAACGCCTCCAGGTCGCCGCCGGAAACCCCCTGCGTCTTCTCGGTAATGACTGCCCCGGGGCGGATGCAGTTGACCCGGATGGGAACGGAGGCCAGCTCACGCGACAGGACTATGGTGAACTGCGACATGGCGGCCTTCATGGCGCCAAACAGCGTGCCGGGCAGGGATACCAGTCCCTCGGTGGCGCCGATATTAAGGATGTTTCCGCTTTTCTGCGCCTTCATCTCTTTGGCGGCCCTGCGGGCGCAGTAAAAGGCGCCCATGAAATCGATATTAATAATGTCCTCGGCCAGCTTCATATCGAGATCGGTTATCGACCCCATGGGCTCGGTGATGGCCGCGTTGTTGACCAGTATGTCCACCTTGCCGAATTTCTCTATGGCCTTATCGAACAGGCGCTCAACCTGGTCCTGCACCGCTATATCCGTCTGAACACATAATATCTCAGCTTTGGAGGATTTCAGTTCCGCTGCTGCTTTTTCCAGCTTTTTCATATTCCTGCCGGCGATCACTACATCGATGCCGTTCTGCGTAAATATCTTGGCAATACCCTTACCGATACCGCTTCCCCCTCCGGTGATGACAGCTACCTTATTTGACCTTGCCATTAACTTACACCTCCCATTTAATTTGAAGCCTCATACTATTTATATAATTAGCTGACGGCGACCTTGGTCCATTTTTCAATGCCCGGCAGTGTTGCGTTGAACCCTGTCGTGGCGGCCGTGATGCCCGAGTCCGCGGCAATGATGGAGCCCGTGATATACCTGGCGTCATCGGATGTCAGGAAATAGGCGAGCTTTCCCACATCGTCGGGGACCAGCGCCTTGTGCATGGGTATATGGACCAGGAACACCTCGACATCGCGGTCGGAAAGCTCCTCCATCATCTCGGTCAGCACCAGCCCCGGGCAGATGCAGTTAACCCGGATGGGGATGTCCGCCAGTTCGCTGGCCAGCAGCTTGGTGAACTTGTGGACGGCGGCCTTCATGGGCCCGTAGGCGATGCCCGGCAGAGAGATCAGTCCCTCTACCGAGCCGATATTGATGATGTTGCCGCTTTTACGGGCCTTCATCTCCTTGACCGCCCTGCGGGCGCAGTAGTAGACACCCTTGAAATTGATACCTACGATGTCGTGCACCAGCTTCATGTCGATATCTGTGATGGGCGCCATCGGTTCGGCGATGCCCGCGTTGTTGACCAGTATGTCCACTTTGCCAAACTTCTCTATCGTCTTGTCGAATAGGCGCTCCACCTGCGCCTGAACCGATACATCCGTCTGGACGCATAATATCTCCGCCTTGGATGATTTCAGCTCCGCCGCCGTCTTTTCCAGCTTCTCGAAGTTCCTGCCGGCTATCACCACATCAATACCGTTTTGAGAAAAGATCCTGGCAATGCCCTTGCCTATGCCTCGCCCTCCGCCCGTGATCACAGCTACCTTGTTTGACCTCGCCATTGTCCTTTTACCTCCCGCTTGATTATTTTAACGTAGCAAAACAACGAAAATCGGCATGCGACCGGCTGATATCTGCGAACCGTCCGATGCTAATGTTATATTGTATTATTGTTATATCATATTTACTTTAAATCATCATATAACAACAGGAGGGCGTTGTCAATCATCCCGTGCGCATGAATGAAGCGGGCGCGGCTGCATTGCAGACGGGCGGGCGGTTAGCCCGCAGCAGGCAGGTTAAAGGTCAGTCACCGGACAGGCCAGAGATATCGGTTAAGTTCGAATAAAGGAAGGCAGATACTGGTTCATGAGGGGGTCATCGGGTTCGGACCGGCCGGACCGCTGAGGCCTGGAGAACTCGGTATTCAGCCACTCATAGCCCTTGCCCTTCTTGTGCCTCAGCAGCATATTGGTGTACATATAACGGTCGGCCCTGAAGGTGGCGACAAGGTATTCGATGGCCCTGCCATCCTTTTCATATACCACCCTTCTCAGGATCAGACAGGGGTCTCCCTCCCGGGCATCCAGGATGGCACCGATATAGCTGTCGACGATGTCCGCTTCAATGGTCTGAACGGCCTTTTTGATGGTTATCTTGAGATCGGTCTCCATCAGATGTGTCAGCGTCTTGTTTTTCAGTGCCCTGGGATTCAGCTTTTCTCCTATATCTACGGGAAGGTAGTTCAGCAGATGATACAGCGGCTTCTCGTTGGCCAGCCTGACACGCTCGATGCGGATGATCTCATTACCCTCGGGGATTCCCAGGTAATCGGTGATGGTCTTGTTGGCCAGAATCCGTGAGAATCCGATCACCCTGGTCATGATCTTGATACGCCTGGAGTCATGTGAGCTGATATCTACCAGGTCATTGCCGGTGCCCGACAGCTTGGGCAGTTCGGTCCTTTCGATTTTCTCCGCCACGAAGGTGCCCTTGCCCTGCTTCCTTATGATCAGCCTGTCCTTTTCCAGCGAGGCCAGCGCCTGGCGCACCGTGATGCGGCTGATATTGTATTGCTGGACCAGCAAATCCTCGGTGGGGAAGGGAGCCCCGGCAGCTATCTCACCCGACAATATCTTTTTGCGCAGTATGGTATCGAGCTGATAATACAGAGGCACGCCTTTTTCTCTTGTTAACATCCCTCTTCCTCAATTAGTATTATCGTATCATTACTATAACATTAACATTATACAGGAATCGGCGGATCAATTGTTATAACAATTATCAACCCGTCCGGCTATTTACAAATTATTATTATAACATTATAATAATATAAAGAATTTTGCAACTTTTACAGTTAAGGAGTGGGATTATGAGTGATGCAGGCACGGTAACTGAGGTCATGGCGAAATTCGCGGCCTCTCTGAAGTTCGAGGATCTCCCCCAGGCGGTGGTCGACAAGGTCAAGATCTGTGTTTTCCATGCGCTGGCCTGCACTTTCGCCGGCCGCAACCAGGACTTGATTGCGCCCGCCCCCAATTACCTCAGGGAAATTAAGCTGGGCGGCAAGGCTTCCACTTTTGTGGACGGCATCAAAGGACCGCCCTGGGAAGTAGCTCTGGTTAACTCGGTGATCGGACAGAGCACAGGCCAGGAGGATATGCATGCCGACTCGTCCTGCCATTGCGGCTCGATGATCATACCCGTGGCATTCGCCGTGGGTGAGGAGCTGGGCAGCAAGGGAAAGGACGTCATTACCGCCCTCGTTATCGGCTATGATGTTACGGGACGCATCGGCATGAGCATGCTCTCACCCGATTTCTCCAAGAAATTCCGCCCCAGCGGCATGTTCGGCCCGTACGGGGCCGCTATAACAGCCGCCAAACTTTACAGACTGAGCGAGGGACAGATGGTAGACGGACTGGGCATGGCGGGCACGTTATCCTGCGGCAATATGCAGTGGGCCATGGAGGGCACACACGAGCTGGTGTATCAAAACGGGTTCGCCTGCAGGAACGGCATCACAGCTGCGCTGCTGGGCAAACTGGGTGTCAAGGCATCGCACCAAGTGATGGAAGGCTTCCTGGGCGCCTGGAATACCTATGGTAAACAACCTCTGGCTGAGAAAATCACCGAGGGCCTGGGAAAATCGTTCGAGATAATGAAGGTATTCTGCAAGCCGGCGCCGGCCTGCGCGTACGTGCAACCGGCGGCAGCTCTGGCCCTCAGCATGTTGAGCAAATATGATATTGACCCGGAATCGATCGGGAAAATTGCCATCAAAACATTCCCCATGGGCAAGATGTTCCCGGGGCTGGACTACCAGGGCCCCTTCTCCGACATCGCGCAGTCCAAGATGAGCCAGCAGTACTCGGTAGCCGCCGTCTTCGTCTTTAAGGAGCTGGCGCAGTCAAATTACGAGAAGTATTCGGATCCCCGCGTCAACAAGCTGACCACCCTCATCACAGTGGAAGTCGACGACGCCATCTCCGGCGCATACCCCAAGAAGCAGGGATGCGAGATAACCATTACACTCAAGGGCGGCAAGGTTATCCACGATAAGATGGACGACCTGGAGGTCATGACCGATGAGCGGGTGATCGCTAATTTCGAGGCGCAGGCCACCCGCACGCTGTCAAAAAAACAGGCGGACGAGCTTAAAAACGCCATACTCAACCTGGATAAGCTGGATAATATCGGCAGCCTGGTGAAGCTCAGCATTAAGAAATAGGATGTAAGATGGAGAAAAGTAAAAAGATACGCGTACTGGTAGCAAAACTGGGGCTGGACGGGCATGACCGCGGCGCCAAGGTTGTGGCCCGTGCGCTGAGGGATGCAGGCATGGAGGTTATCTATACCGGAATACGCCAGACACCGGAGATGATCGTCGCCACCGCCATCCAGGAGGACGTCGACGTCGTGGGGCTGAGCTCTCTCTCCGGAGCCCACATGGAGCTGTTCCCCGAGATCATCAAGGGCCTGGCTAAAAAGGGTAAAAAAGACAGTCTCTTCATCTGCGGCGGCATCATCCCCGATGAGGACGTGCCGAAGCTCAAGAAAATCGGTGTCCAGGAGGTATTCGGACCCGGCACATCGACCAGGGACATCGTCAATTACATCGTAGAACGTTTTAAGAATTAAGGAGGCACAGGATGGGCAAAGTTTCACCGCACTGCAAGGTTACCTGTCTGGATTACGGCGAGGAGCAGGGACTGACGAACCTGTTTTTTGCGGACAAACCCTCGGAGCAGTTCGTGTTCCCCATACCCGGTTTCTATATAGAAACGGCCGCGGGAACTAAAATCCTGTTCGATACAGGCTGCAGTCCGGATTATAAACAGACCTGGGGACTATTGAACGAGTTCCTGCCGTATGTGAGACCGAGTTTCATGGTCGATCAGCTGAAGAAGATCGGTGTGACGCCGCAGGACATCGATTACGTCGTAATGTCGCATCTTCACTACGACCATGCGGGAGGACTGTCGTCATTCAGGGGCGCCAAGGCCAAAATTGTGATCCAGAAAGCCGAGGCGCATGTTGCCATGTCGGCTGTTTATACCAACCGCTCCGATATGGCCTATGCCGGCTATGTCGGCACCGACTTCCAGTTCTCGGACCTGAACTGGCTGGTTATCGATGGTGACTACGACCTGCTGCCCGGCATACACCTTCTCTTCCTCCCCGGCCACGCACCGGGTGAGATGGGCGCCAGGATCGAGACAAAGAGCGGCGACCTGATCATAGCCAGCGATGCGGTTTACACCGCAGAAAGCTACGGCCCGCCGGCCAAGCTGCCCGGCGCAGCGATCAACCTGGATGACTACGTGAAAAGCGTTGAGAAAATCAGGCGCATCGCCGGCCTTTACGAGGCCAAGGTCATCTTCGGCCACGATTCGGCCCAGAAAAAGGCCATGTTCCCCGAGTGGTGGAGCTAAAGTTCAGCGGGCTTTGCGCGGCGCCATATAGATATCGGCCTCTATCATCTTATTGTCCTTGAAAAAGTGGTGGGTGAAATAGAGGTTGCCGTTATTGTCGAGCGACGGCTCGGCGGCGAACTGTGAGACGATCATCTCCGGTTTTTCCCATTTACCTCCGGCTTTTTTAGCACGGTAGATGGCCGGGGTGCCCATATATGTGCGCGTAAACCACAGCTCGTTCCCGTCCTGTGTCAGAAAGGGCCAGCCGTCGGTTCCGTCCGAATTGACTTCGGTCACGTTGACCGGCTGCTGCCACTGTCCGTCTTTGAGAGAGGTGAGCCAAATATCGTAACCTCCCTGGCCGCCGGCGCGCGGCGAGTGAAAATACATGTTTTTGCCGTCCGCCGTTATATGCATCTCACCGATCTCGTAATCCAGGTTCAGCTTCTGGCCCGCATTGGTGAAGCCGCCCCACTTACCGTCCTTGTAGGTCGCGGTCCACATATCCATGCCCCGCAAGTTTCCCTGGCGCGCAGAAGCAAACCACATGGTATTGCCCTGCACGAATGCAGCGCCATCCAGAGAAAGCTGATTTTTATCCTGCAGCACCACCCGCTCCGCCTGCTGCCAGGTCCCGGCATCCTTTGTTGAAACCCAGATACCCGTCACGCCGTCAAACAACTGCTTCTCCGCCGGTATGCCCACATCCGGTGTGAAGAAGAAATATATCTTGCTGCCGTCGGGAAGGACGAAGGCCGAATCTTCGCCGCCTGCCGAGTTGACGCCGCCGCTCAGCGGCACCGGCTGATCGAATTCATCGGAGTGAAGAATCGGCGGATGGACGTCGGTGGCCGGCGATACTTTTACCGCTCCCGCCGCTATGGCCTCGGCACGTGTGCGCAAAGCAGGCGCAGCCTGATCCGGTTGGGATCCACAGGCCAGAAAAGCCCCTACGATAAAGATTGCACAGGCCAGAATGATGACTATTCTCATTTCAGCATACCTCCCTTAATTCACCTCGCGGGGGCGTTGTTCAACTGCGCCCTAATCCGGGCGGGTTTGAAAACCCGCCCCAACAATTCCTCGATGTAGGGGCGTACCTTCAGGTGCGCCCGTGCAATTATTCCTGCGCACTCCTCTCTGCGGCCTTTTTGGCCCTGAAACGCTCATTCATGGTGAGCAGCCGTTTGCGCAGCCTGATGTTCTTCGGTGTTACCTCCACCAGCTCGTCGGCGTTGATGAAGTCCATCGACTCCTCCAGGCTCATTTTAAGCGGCGGGGTCAGCCTTACTGCGATATCCGCCGTGGAGGCGCGGATGTTCGTTTGCTTCTTTTCCTTGCAGACATTGACCGCCAGGTCGGTGGGCCGCGAATTCATTCCCACTACCATGCCCTCGTAGACGGGTGTCCCCGGCTCGATGAATGTGATGCCGCGCTCCTGCGCATTGTTCAGGCCGTAGGTCACTGATACTCCATCCTCTGCCGCCACCAGCGCTCCGCTACGCGTCGAGGCGATCTCCCCTGCATATGGTTCGTAGCCCAGGAATAGCGTATTCATTATACCCTCGCCGCGGGTGGCTGTCAGGTAAGCGCTGCGGAAGCCGATCAGACCGCGCGTGGGAATGTGATACTCCATGCGCAGGTTGCCGTGCCCATCGTTAAACATATTTGTCATCCTGCCCAGGCGTTTGCTGAGCATCTCGGTAAGCGTGCCGATGTAGTCCTCGCGCGTGTCTAGTATAAGCTGCTCCACCGGTTCATGCAGCTTGCCGTCTATCTCTCTGGTTATGGCCTCGGGACGGGATATCTCGAACTCGTAGTCCTGGCGGCGCATAGTCTCCACCAGTATGGCCAGATGCAGCTCTCCCCTGCCGGATACCAGGAAGAGGTCGGGGCTGTCGGTATCCTCCACGCGCAGGCTGATGTTGGTTTCCAGCTCGCGATACAGCCGTTCGCGCAGCTGGCGCGAGGTGCAGTATTTGCCCTCGCGCCCGGCAAAGGGTGACGCGTTGACACCGAAGGTCATCTTCACCGTGGGCTCACCGATCGCGATGCGTGGCAGGGGCTCCGGAAATTCAGGATCTACCACGCTGTCTCCGATGCTGACCTCCTGCAGGCCGGTCAGGGAGACGATCTCTCCGGCCGAGGCCTCCTCGACCGCCAGGCGGTTAAGTCCCATGAAAGTTAAGACATCGGTGATCTCGTATTTGCGTGCGGAGCCGTCGGCGCCGATGACCGCCAGCGTATCTTTGGGCCTTACGCTGCCCCTTAATATGCGTCCGATGGCGTAGCGCCCCTTATAGCTGTCGTAATCCAGGTTGGATACCAGCATGCGGAACGGGCCCTCGTCCACCTCAGGCGGGGGCACCTGCCTGAGTATCGCCTCGAAAAGGGGCGCCATATCGACACCCTCGACGGCAGGATCGGTTGTACAGGTCCCGTTGCGGGCGCTGGCATACAGGACCGGGAAGTCGAGCTGGCCGGCGTCGGTGGCAAGCTCAAGGAACAGGTCCTGTGTGAGGCTGACCACCTCGGCTATACGGGCGTTCTCCCGGTCTATCTTGTTGATAACTACAATGGGCTTCAGACCTTTATCAAAGGCCTGCTTAAGCACGAAACGGGTCTGCGGCATGGGCCCCTCCACCGAATCAACCAGGAGCAGGCAGCCGTCCGCCATATTGACCACACGCTCCACCTCGCCGCTGAAATCGGCGTGGCCGGGCGTGTCTATGATGTTGATCTTGACGCCACGGTACATCACAGCCGTGTTCTTGGCCAGTATGGTAATGCCTTTCTCGCGCTCCAGCGCGTTGCGGTCCAGTATCAGCTCACCCACCTGCTGGTTATCGCGGAATACCTTGCTCTGCTTGAGCAGGGCGTCAACCAGGCTGGTCTTGCCATGGTCGACATGGGCAACAATAGCTATATTTCTGATATCTTCACGGAATTTTGCGGACAAGGGGATGCTCCTTTGGAAAACTATCGGCGCCGGGTCAGAAGAGTGCGGGTGATTGTAACCATATACTATAATAGTAGCACATTGAAGGCTGCCCCATATACCGCTGCTACCTTGAGTGATTCGCATATGATTGAAAAAAGAAAGCTGGACGCCCGCATCGCCGTGATGCTGGCCGGTATGCGTCTGCTCCGCAAGGAATTCTATAATCCACGGATTACACCTGAAGCCAACCGCCGCATTGTTGAACGGGACAGCCGCCTGGTGGCCGGCTGCAGGGAAAAAATATACGGTATGTTTGACATGAACATAGGCCAGGATCTGCCGGTCAGGATTTACAGGCCTTCGGAGAGGTCCGGCCTCCCCCTGATACTTTTTATCCATGGAGGCGGCTGGGTGGTGGGAAGCATTGAGACCCACGACAATGTCTGCCGCAAGCTGTCCAAACTATCCGGGGCTATCGTTGTCTCTGTGGGCTACCGGTTGGCGCCTGAGAACAGATTCCCGGCGGGACTGGAGGATGTTTATGCCGCCCTTGAGTGGATTAACCAGAAGGCTGGTTCATTCGGAGGCGATCCCACCCGCCTGGCTGTGGCGGGCGACAGCGCCGGTGCAAACCTGGCCGCCGCTGTATGTCTGGTTACGCGGGACCGTGGAGGGCCGCCGGTTCGTTTCCAGGCGCTGGCCTACCCTGCAGTGGACGCCTCGAACCTGGACAGGGAATCCTACCACCTCAACGGCAAGGGCTACTATCTGACCAGACAGGTTATCGAACAGGTCATACCACTCTATATCAATAAGCCCAACGATATATTTAATCCATACGTCTCGCCGCTTCTGGCCGAGACCCCTAAAGGGCTGCCTCCGGCACTTATCATCACGGCGGAATTCGATCCCCTGCGTAGCGAAGGTGAGGCCTATACGCAGCGCCTGGAAGGGGCAGGGGTTTCCTGCAGGCTTCACAGGTACACAGGCATGATCCATGGATTTGTCTCGTTCACCGGCATTCTTCCGCAGGCGGGCCGGGCCATAGACGAGATTGCAGCCGCGATATCTGAAGCCCTGATGTGATATACTTCACGCTTAATTCCGGTATCTGACAAGGAGGTTCGCATATGAGAAAGGTCGTGATCGCGGGCGCAGGCATGACCAGGTTTACAGGAAAGCAGCCGAGGACCGCCATAGAGCTCTTCGGCGACGCCGCCTCGGAGGCCATTAACGAGTGCGGCATCAAACCCAAACAGGTGCAGGCCCTGTTCATGGGCAATTTCATGGGCGATTTCGAGGAGGGGCAGGCGCATGTTCAGGCCTTCACGGCGGACTACCTGGGGCTGGCCGGCATACCGGCCAACCGGTACGAGAATGCCTGTGCTTCGGCCTCGGCCGCCATTCGCGACGCCTTCATCTGGGTGGCCTCGGGGCAGTTCGATATAGTACTGGCCGGAGGGGCGGAGTGCGCCACCAAGATGGGCACGCCGCTGGCCACACGTACCTTCGCCATGGCCAGCGACAGCCGCTATGAGTACGCCGCGGGTGTGACCTTTCCCGGCGTCTTCGCCATGCTGGCCCACCTCTACGCAAAGCGCTATGACATACCGCTGGAAACCCTTAAAAACCAGCTTTACCAGGTTTCGATAAACTCGCATTACTACGGGGCGCGCAATCCCAAGGCGCAGTTTCATAAGGAGCTGACCCTGGAAGATGCGCGGAAAAGCCCCGTTGTGGCCTCTCCCCTGCAGCTGGCGGACTGCTGCCCCTTCACAGACGGCGCGGCGGCTTTAATAATTGCCTCGGAGGAGGCGGCCAGGAAGATGACTAAAAAGCCCGTAGTGATCGCCGGCGTGGGGCAGGCATCGGCGGGCAACCTGCTCAGCCAGAAGGAGTTCCTGCCGCGCATAAGGTCCCGCGAGCTGGCAGCAGAACAATCCTACAAAATGTCCGGCCTGGGACCGAAGGATATCGGCGTGGTTGAACTGCACGACTGCTTCAGCATCGCCGCGCTGATCGCCCTGGAGGGGCTGGGATTCTTCCCCTACGGGACATCGGGGCGGGCGGTTGAAAAGGGCGAGACAAAGATCGGCGGCAAGATAGCGCTTAATCCATCGGGCGGGCTCAAGGCCAAGGGACACCCGGTGGGCGCCACAGGCGCCGCCCAGGCTTACGAGATCGTCAGGCAGCTCCGCGGTGAATGCGGTGAGCGCCAGGTGGAGGGAGCCAGAGTTGGAATGACCGATACCCTGGGAGGGGACGGCGGCACGCTGTGCAACATGATACTCAGGCGCGGCTGGTAATATAAACTAAAGGGAGCACTGAAGTGGAAGCTAAACTCACTTTTAAGGAATATAACGAGAACCTCAAACAGGGCAGGCTGAGCGGACTTAAATGCAGCGGCTGCGGAGAAGTGTCGGCGCAGCCGAGGCTGATCTGCGCTGGATGCGGCGGCAGCCAGCTGGAAACCATGGAATTGAAGGGCGGCGGCGCTATACAGACTTTCACGGTCAACTTTGTAGCCGCCGAGGGACGTGAATCCGAGGTCCCCTACATCGTGGTGATCGTGGAACTGGACGAAGGTCCCTGGATCATGGGCAACCTTGCCGGCGTCAAGCCGGAGGAGGCCAGCATGGACATCATGGGCCGCAAGGTGCGACTGGAGTCCACAACCGTCTTCGCCGGGGATAAATACTCGGCAGGCGAGATCGCCCGTCCGGTTTTCAGTCTGGTATAGGTTAACACGTGTGACTGCGGTGAGCCGTAGCTGCGAGCTGAATGCGTGGCAGGTAGCGAAGCAGTCCGATATTAGTGGCCATGCCATACAGGATTGCCGCATCGCCTGCGGCTACTCGCAATGACCATCATCCTCTAGTTATTGAGATTGCATAGAAGTAGAGCGGCAAGATAACCACGGCAATTCGTGCCTCATGATGACAGGCGACCGGCGGATTGAAAATCCTTCAGTCCTGCGCCTCCTGCACCGAGGCGCCGGAAGTGTTTCTCATCCGTTCGCTCAGGTCTATGCCCTTTTTCCTCAAATATGCCTTTCTGATGAACCACCACACGGTCCCCAGCATAAGTATTCCAACCAGGACGATTATTGTGTAAGGCGTTTTATTGATGTCGCCTTTATCGTCCAGCATATCAAGCACTATACCGAAGAGAAACATTAGCGAGAAGATCACTATGCAGCCGATCCAGATGAACCATCTCCAGAATTTATTGAACTGAAAAATACCTTTACTATACAGCTCCGGTATTTTTTTGGGCATCATCAGCACGGCTGTAGCGCCCAGTATCTGTACGACCATAATCGCCAGCACCTGAGCCAGTGCATATTGCTCAATGCCGGCCGCCACCAGAATACCGATTAATTCCAGTATAAATACGAGCAGTATGGCAATGCCGGGGGTAGCGAACCTTTTATCGATTTTCGCTACCGCCTGCGGTATGAGGCCGTCCCTGGCCCAGGCCACAAAGGTGCGGGCCCCTGACATGGTCAGACCGTTGATTGTGGTCAGCACGGCACAGGCGAAAGCGACATACAGCAGAATCACCAGAGGTGGCGAAAGAAATGTTGCGGCGTCAATCCAGATTGCATCGCTCCCGGCTTTACCCGCCTGATCCCATGGCATGGTAGCCACCAGGGCAAAAGACTGCAGCAAATATAGAAATAGAATAATAACCAGTGAAATGATCAGTGCGCGGGGTATGGTGCGGCGCGGCTCCTTTATCTCGCCGCCTATTTCAGCCAGAGCGATGAAACCGATCCACCCAACGGAGGCCACGACGATTACCAGGATGAACGGCAATACCCCATTGGGGAAAAGCGGTGTAAGATTGGCCGGATCGGAGTTCATCAACCCGCCGACGCCGAACACCAGTATGCCCAGAATAAACAGTACAAACATCAGCGCCTGAATCTTGGTTGATAGCGAGATACCAAAGTAGTTTATTACGGCAAAGATCGCCACCAGACCGATCGACCATACCAGCTCGGGAATTCCCGGCACGGATGCACAGATGATTTTGGCAAAGCCGACCGCCACAAAAACATTGGCTGTTATGATCGCCACGGCACCGGCGATGGAACAAATACCCCCCCAGAAGGGCGACAGCATCCTGGTCACCGAAACGTAGTTGGCGCCCGTAACGGGCAGTGTGCCCGTCAACTGCATCTGATAGAGAATGGTGAAAATGGCGGGTATCACACCAAGAGCATAGGCTATCCATACACTGGGACCCGTCAGTCCCGCCAGCGAAGGCAATAATATAAATATTGAAGACCCGACAACCGTTCCGGTTATTAAAGCTATCGCCCCCAGCAACCCTATGTTCCTCTTCAAAGCTGACTGTTCCACACGTTACCTCCCCTGATAATAATTTTTCTCCGTTCCGTTATTAATAAAGGTAATAAGCCTCGATATTTTTCTGTAATTTTGTTTATCAAGCGATTGATTTTTATGCATATATTACCAGTACAATCAGCACATGTCAATACCTGCTTTTAAATACGTATCAGGAGGGACAACTCCCTTTACTTGACAAACTTCCATCCCCATAATAAAATGTCAAGCGATCGATAAACTATTTCTTTATGAGGTGGCAATGAAATCTGAAGGGAAGAAAACATCCGGCAGCGGCATGCCGGTGAAGAGACACAAGCGCAAGATGGAGATCGTCAATAAAACCGCAGCGCTTTTTATAAAAAAGGGTTATCCCGGGACCTCGGTGAGAGATATCGCCGCTGAGTGCGATATGAACCTGGCCACGCTATATCACTACGTCGGTTCCAAGGAGAATATTCTTTCGCTTTATCTCGATTCGGTCACGGAATCGATGTCCAAATTCACCAGCGAAGCTTTGCCGACACTGCAGCATGTACCCCCCAGGGAAGCGCTCAGCAGGGCAATAGAGATGTACCTCAAGTACTGCGACGAGCTGCAGGACGTCATCGTTTTCTGGCATCAGGAATCCAAAAACCTCAAGCCTGAAAAGCTCGGCAGGTTGTTGTCCCAGGAGATTCAGCTGGCGGACATGCTCAAATCGATTCTGACCTGGGGCGTTCGCTCGGGAGATTTTAAAATCAAGGACCTTGATGTCCAGGCGCACTCTATTATCGTACTCTGTGACACGTGGTGCCTCAGACGCTGGTATTACCGTCCCAGATACTCGCTGAAGGAGTACACCGAGCTTATCACGGATATCATACTTAAAGGAGTTTCAGCCCGGGAATAGCTATCCCTATCCGTTATGAACGGCGAACTTTACAGCTTTTCGATTTCCCATTCCTAAAATAATCAAGAGGAGGTAGACAAATGCACATTCTGGTGCTGGGTGGCGCAGGGCATATGGGCGAGGAGATTGTGAATCAACTTATCTCCCGCAGCGACACTAAAATAACCGTAGCCGATGCCGCAGACAGCAAACTGGCCAAGCTATCCCAGCGACTGGGATCAAGAATCGATACGGCGGTAGTCAATGTTGACGACTCCGCCGGCCTGATCAGCGAAATGAAAAAGGCGGATGCGGTGGTCAGCGCGGTCGGGCCGTATTACAGGTACGCAACGAAAATAATTGAGGCCAGTATCGCCGCCCGCGTCAATATGGTCGATATCGATGATGACTTCGACGCCACCCTGGCCTCGCTGAAAATGGATTCCGCCGCACAAAAAGCAGGCGTGACCGTCATCGTCGGATGCGGCGCCAGCCCGGGAGTGACCAATATTATGGCCAGGTACGGGGCGGATAAGCTCGACAAAGTGGATGAGATAAGGCTTTACTGGGCGGAGAGCGCCACAGATCCGGCCGGCCCCGCTGCGATGATACACTGGTTCCATATCACCTCCGGGGAAGTCCCCATGTACATCAACGGCGACTGGGTCAACGTCAAGGGTCTGTCAGAGCCGGAGGTGGTCGAGTTTATGCCTCCCCTGGGAAAGCTGGAGGTCTGCTACACCGGACACGCCGAACCGGTGAGCCTGCCCCGCTTTATCAAGGGTGTAAAAGATGTGACCATTAAGGGGGCTATCTTCCCCCACCGCATGCTCGAAGTATATAAAATGTTATCCGAGCTGGGATTCGGCAGCGCGGAGGTCTTCAATCTTCCCGAAGGGTATTCGATGCCGGTCAGAGAGCTGTCGGTCCGGCTTTTACGCGCCCTGCCCCGCTTTGCCCCTCAGTTTTTCCTGGACCTTTACAACGAGGAGATGGCCCGATATGCAGGTTGTGCCGGCGCCACCAAGGTCGTGGTAAAGGGGCAGAAAGATGGGGACCCGACCATGTATACCTACGATCTAATGACCGATTCGGTTCGCTCAGGCACCGCCACTCCTGCAGCTGTAGCAGCCTTGCTGCTGGCAGGCGGCAAGGTGAGCAAACACGGAGTGCTGGCGCCTGAAGGCGCCTTCGCGCCGGGCACATTCCTCAAGGAATTGAATGCTCCTCTATATGAGGTTGAGACCAGAAAAAAACAGGTTGTAAATACTGCAAAGCTCGGTTGACAGATCATCATGTCATAAACAATGGTCAAGGAGGTTGAAAATGGATAAATATCAGAATAAAGACAGGACGGTGGGACGTGTGCTGGAGCTCAAGGCTGAAAAGAACGGCGATAAGCCTTTCTGCTATTTCGAAGATGATATGGTCACATACAGGGGGCTGGACAGGATAGCCAATAGTGTGAGCAATAGTTTTTTGAAATTAGGGCTGAAGAAAGGCGATAAGGTTTGTGTACTGCTGCCTAACTGCCTCGAGTTTCTTTATACTATGTTCGGCCTCGCCAAATCGGGCATCACCATGGTTTCAATCAACTACCATCAGAAGGGTAATATCCTTGCCTACATGATAAATAATTCCGATGCCAGAGCCCTGGTTGTTCACCAGAAGTATGTTGAAAATGTAAAGGCTATTGAAGATGAATTGAAGAACCTGGAGAAGCTGATTGTCTGTCCCGCTGCCGATAATGCGCCACATTTCCGCTTCGATACGATCTCATGGCCGCAGATGCTCAAATCCCAGGACAGTGCCCCCGGGGTTGATATCCATTACAGTGATATCTTTTGCATGCAATTCACTTCCGGTACGACCGGGGCTTCCAAGGCGATCATGCAGCCGCACAATCAGTATATTTACGCCGGTGAAAAGATGATCGAGGTGACTCACGGCGCCGAAGGCGGGAACTTCTACAACTGGTTCCCTATGTACCATTTCTCAGGGATGGGCAATGCCACTATGAGCACCATGCTGAGCGATTCCACGATGTATATGGTGGAGACTTTCAGCCTGCGCAAATGGTGGGACGATCTGCGGCGATTTAAAATCACGGCTACCGGCGGTTTCGGGCAGATTCTTCAGCTGTTAATGCTTATGCCGGAATCGCCCGATGACAGGAATCATCAGGTTAAAAACATGATCTGCGCATGGGTGCCCAAAGATATCCAGGACGCATTTGAAAAGCGATTCAATATCATCTTGCAGGACGATTACGGCCTGACCGAAATCGAGCCTGTCAGCATCCAGGCCTGGGACGATAGGAAACCGGGTACCCTGGGCAAGGGCATAGAGGAGCTGGAGATCAAGATATTCGATGATTACGATAACGAGTTGCCGCGCGGCTCGGTGGGAGAGATAGTATGCAGGCCGAAACTGCCGTATATCATGATGACCGGCTACTACAAGCAGCCGGAAGCGACACTGAATACATGGAGAAACCTGTGGTTCCATACAGGCGATTTCGGCCAGATCGATGCTGAAGGTTATATTCATTTTGTCGACAGGAAAAAGGATGCCATCCGCAGGCGCGGCGAAAATATCTCTTCCCAGGAACTGGAGCAAATGATTGGAAGCCACCCCAAGATCGCCGAAATGGTGGCGGTGCCGGTTCCCTCGGAATTGGGAGAGGATGAAGTTAAAGTGATCATCCGGCTGAAAGCGGGTGAGACACTGAAGCCGGAGGAGCTGCTGGACTTCTGCCAGCCCAAGATGGCCTACTTCATGGTGCCGCGGTTCGTAGAATTTGTCGAGGATTTCCCCAGGTCCGAACTGGGCAGGGTCAAGAAAAATGAGCTGAAGACGGTTTCTGATAAAACCTGGGACAGGGAAAAAGCCGGGTACAAACTGAAGCGGTGAGATATATCTTTTTCCACTCCGGAACACAGGAATAAGGAGGCAAACTATGTCTGAGATTACCGGCATGAAGGCACAGGATGAAAAATACGCCACCAGGACCTTCATGAAGTATTCCAGCGAAAACCTGGGCAGGGACAAGATCGGCGAACTGGTGCTGATGAACTGCAACGAGGCGATCGCGCGGGCTGCCATCGAAGCGGGGGTGCGGGTGATAACCTCCTACCCGGGCTCACCGGTTAATTACGTCCTGGACAGCCTGGCCTGGCCCAAACCTATTTTCCCCTCCATGCATATCGAATGGTCGGCCAATGAGAAAAGCGCCTTTGAGACCATGATCGGCGCCACCCTAGGCAACGTGCGGGCCATGTCGGTCTTCAAAAACACCGGGATGAATTTCATCGCGGATCCTCTGTTGACCACGACCCATATGGGCATCAGCGGCGCAGTTGTAGTATTCAATGACGATCCCAATGCCGAGACTACGGGAAATACGCAGGACAGCAGATACATACCCAAATACGCTCTTTGTCCAGTACTGGAGCCGGCCACCATGCAGGAGGTCAAGGACTGGATTGTAGCCGCCTATGATCTATCCGAAATACTGCGCATGACCATATTCGTCAGGGTCAGAGACAGGACCGGCTGGGGACGCGAGCCTGTCGTCCTCGGCCCGATACAACACTCCGTCCGGGAACGCAAGGCGGAATGCGACACCTACGATGTGGCACGATTTCATAAGGGTTATCAGATACCTCGTAAAAAAGGCCTCGATATCCTGAGGGTCGCCCCCTATCCCGTCTGGTTTTCCACTAGTCTGCGTCTCCACAACGAAGCTTCGGAGGAAGTCATCAGCGAGGTCGGTCGATTACCCAATCTGCACTTCAGGGATGAGGTGGCTGAAGCTTCTCCGCTTCATCAGATAACGCTGGAAAAAAACGCAAAAACCGGCATCATCACTGCAGGCTGCCACACTCTGGTGCTTGAAGCGCTGGATGTTATGAATCTTGCAGGGGAAGTATCGGTTCTAAAGCTGGCCATAACCAATCCTCTGCCGTATCAACTGGTTAAAAAGATGCTGGAGAGCACCGCCAAGGTGCTGGTCGTCGAAGAGATCGAGCCCATTATAGAAGAAGGAGTACGGTCTATCGCTGCCGCGCTGCCGTCGCATGCCACCGTATTCGGCAAGCTGACGCAGCACCTGCCCACGCTGGGAGAGATCGAGCGCAACCATATCGGTGAAGCTCTGGAAAAGCTAACGGGAAAGAAATACAGGCCGAGAGGCAGCAGAAGCCGCGTAGATGAAGGCAAGAAGATACTGCGCGACGAGATCAAATTCGGGGACCCGACGGAGCTGTCCAAGATGTGCCCCGGCTGCCCTGAATATGCGGGATTGTATGCATTAAAGAGGTCTGCAGAGGAGATCAATGTTAATATCCTGGGCTTCGGCGGCGACGGTTGCTTCGACCTGGTAATGCAGCCACCACTTAAACTGGAAAACGTCGTGCTGCCGCTGGGCGGCAGCGTGGGTGGCGCGCACGGGCTTGCCATGAGCGGAATAGACCAGGTGGTGGTTGCACTGATGGGGGACGGGGGCTTTTTCCATCACGGCATGCTCAACATAGTCAATGCCGTCTATAACAAGAGTAATCTTCTAATAGTAATCCTTGACAACCGGTCGGTCGGACAGACCGGTCATCAGCCTCATCCCGGCGCATTCGGACTCACCGCCGCATATGAACCTACCAAAATCATGGATATTGTCGATATCCTGAAAGCCTTCCAGGTCGATCATCTGGAGGTGGCTGATCCTTTCAATCAGGCCCAATCACGTGAGGTCTTCTCCAGAGTATTAAAGATGAAGGGCGTACGCGTTGTCATATTGAGGCGCACCTGTACACAGATCGTGATACGCCAGATAGGTAAGACCATCAGAGGTGTGCGTGTCCTGGGTCCGCAGTCCCGCGTGGACGAATCGAGATGCCTGGCAAAAACGGTCGAGAAATCTCCCTGCGAAGCGGCATGCCCGGCAGGAATAGATGTCGAGGGATATATCAGAGCTATCGCCGACCGGGATTTCCGGCGTGCAATAGAGGTAATAAGAGATAAGAACCCCTTCCCCAGCGTATGCGGACGAGTTTGCAACCATCCCTGCGAGATGGCATGTAAAAGAGGCAAGATCGATGAGGCCATATCCATCATGGCACTTAAACGATTTGCTTCAGATTACAACCTCCAATACGGCGATACAAAATCTCATCCCGCAAAAAGAACAAAATCGGAGAGCATCGCCATTGTTGGCTCCGGCCCCTCCGGGCTTACCGCCGCCTATGACCTGGTCAGAAAAGGCTACGCCGTAACCGTATTCGAGTCCAGGTCTTTCCCGGGAGGGATGCTGACCGCCGCAATACCTGATTTCATGTTGCCTCGCAAAGCGGTGGAACACGATATCGAATTGATTAAACAGGCGGGCGTCGAGATTTGCACAGGCGTTACCATCGGTGAAGGTACTACCCTGGATGAACTATTCAACCGTGGATACAAGGCTGTTTATTTCTCAGGCGGCGCGCAGAAGTCCGTCAGCCTGAAACTACCCGGTTCACAGCTCGAAGGAGTTATGGCTGCACTGCCTTTCCTGCAGGATGTAAAGCGCGGCAAAAAAGTGAAGCTGAAGGGAAAAGTGGTTGTTATAGGCGGTGGAAATGTAGCAGTGGATGCAGCCCGCACCGCGGTTCGCTGTGGCGCCGACGAGGTTCATCTGGCCTGCCTTGAGAATCTTCACAGCATGCCGGCCTTCGATGGAGAGAAACGAAAAGCCATGGAAGAGGGAGTCGTTTTTCATCCGGGTTTGGCTCCCCTGGAATTCATACCTGCCGATGAAAGCCGTGTTGAAAGCGTCCTGTTTAACAGGGTTGAATCGACCAGCTTCGATGAGGATGGCAAAGTCTGTTGGAAACTCATTGCGGATTCCAGAGGCAAGACTTCTCTGCCTGCAGATACCGTTATTATTGCTGCCGGTCAGTCCGCTGATATCGAGGCATTATCCGGCAAACTCAAAGTTAGTCGGCGCGGCACTCTGATCGCCGACGAGGTCACTCTGGCTACCGGGTTGCCCGGCGTTTTCGCAGGAGGTGATGCCGTAACAGGCCCTTCCACCGTGGTAGAGGCGATCGGGCAGGGTCACAGAGCGGCCGATAGTATCGACACATATCTGCGTACCGGTAAACTGCTGAAATCCTCGGATATCCCCGGTGCTCCGGTTACCGGCTCCGACCGGATACCAAGAGACATCATTCACCGGCCCCGCGTATCGATGCCGTCTCTGCCGGTTACACAGAGGGTCAATACTTTCGACGAGACGGAAACCGGCCTGACCGAGGAGTTGGCCGTCGGTGAGGCCAGGCGCTGCCTGAACTGCAAGACCTGCGGCATCTGTCTGTTTAAATTCGGTTGCGTTAGCATAGCTCCGCAGATGAATAAAGACCTGCATAAGGAATATCCGTTGATAGAAGCCGATACCTGTGCAGGCTGCGGCGTATGCAATCAGGTTTGTCCCTATGACAGCATCGTCGTACAGGAGGAATGATCATATGAGTGACACATTCAATATGATGGTTGCCGGATTAACCGGCCAGGGCGATGTGCTGATTACACGGGTGATTGCGACAGCGCTGCTGGCGGACGGCAAGAATGTCTTAACCACGGATTATCCACCGTCAACCCAGCGTTTATCAGGCATACACAGCCATATTAGATGGGGAGGCGACGCGCTGCATGCCGACGTTGTGCCCGAGGGTGAAGCCGATCTGCTCGTCGGCCTCGAACCACTGGAATGCCTGCGAATAGGTATGCGCTATGCCGCCAAAACATGCACCATAGTAATGAATGAACGAGAGGTGCCACGCATGATAGTAACGCCTGAAGTACGAACTTCCGGCAAATGGCAGCATCCGTCAGATTCGGACATCATTGATTACTTCAGGCGAATGGGCATCAGCAATATCCATTCATTCGACGCAACCGGGGTAGCCATCGAGAAGGGCGGCGGCTTAATCACAATGAGCATGGTCATGCTGGGCGCCGCCTTTGCCACCGGTCTCATCCCGCTGAAGATGGAGGCGGTTGAGAGCTGCATAATAGCCTTTGCGCCTAAAAAATGGACGGAGGCCAATGTAAACTCATTCAGAGCCGGTGTGGATAAATTTAAAGAACTTGTGCGCATGTAATCGATATGTTGCCGTGTTCGAAGCGATAGGCCCGGCGAATTATTCAGAGGAGGTTAAATATTTATGAAGAAGTTACTGGCGCTTGGCGGTAGCGGTCATATGGGACAAAAAGCTGTTCAGACCGTGCTGGAAAACCGGAATCTGGAACAGCTCATCATCGCCGATAATAACCTGGAGAAGGCTAATGCTTTTGCCTCTTCGCTTAAAGACGGGCGGGTCCAGGTCGTTCATGTAGATGTGCTGGATACGGATTCTCTGGTAGCGCTGATGAAAAAAGCCGACGTGGTCATGAATACCGTCGGCCCTTTTTATAAATATGCGGTGCCCGTCGTCAGGGCGGCTATCGCAGCCGGTAAAAACTATGTTGATATCGACGATGATTACAAACCTACACAGGAAGTGTTCGAATTCGATAAAGAAGCACGCAAGGCGGGAGTGACTGTAATTCAAGGCATGGGCGCCAGCCCGGGCATCTCGAATATAATAGCGCGCTATGCCGCGCAACAGCTGGACGAGGTGGATTATATACAAACTGCCTGGGGCATAGCCGGCGGTATCAGACGTCCGCGCAGCGTATTTACCAAGGAGTTCATCGACCTGGTTAAAGCGGAGGCGGGTGACGCCGCCATAGGCCACCTGATTTACTGCGCAAGCTGGAAAATACCGATATTCAAAAATGGTAGATTCATTGAGGTTATCCCTCTGCAGGAAGGCGAGGATGTGGCGTTTCCCAATGGGAAGGCCTTCTTTAAGTATATAGGCCACCCTGAACCCGTTACACTGCCGCGTTTCATCAAAGGCATCAAAGGAGCCTGCAATCTGTGCGGGATGGAGCCCGAGGAATTCGATACCGCTTTGTTCCTGGGTAAAAAAGTCAGAGACAAAGAAATCAGCCTGGAGAAGGCAATCGAATTGTTCCCCGACGAGATACTGGAAAGGATGCAGCAGCGGCCGGACCACGCCGAACACCTCGGCCCGCTCAAGTGGGGTATCATCGTCAGTGTCTCGGGACTTAAGAAAGGCAAAAAGGTCAGATATACATATGGTCCGCGCGGCGCGCCTCGGGGAGATATGATCGGAGTGACGGGCATTTCCGTCGCGCTGGCGGCAAATATGCTCATCAACGACGAGATAAGACAGCCGGGCGTGTTTGCGCCGGAGGGATGCATTGATCCCGACCTTTTCTTCAAACGTTACGTTAATTACTGGGATTACGACAATAAGCGCTATTGGATTCCCAAACCGACAAATGTCAGGCAGGCTCTGTGGAAAGTAGAGGAGAACCTCTGAATAGGCCCTGGAATGAAATTGGAGGCCGGATATGAGTTTCAATGTGCAGCAGTTCATGCTCAAGAATAAGGTAGCCCTGGTAACAGGCGGCAGCCGGGGTATAGGCCGCGCCATTGCCCTGGGGTTGTCGTCCGCCGGCGCCAGGGTGGCCATAACGAGCAGGAAGCAGGCCGACCTGGACGAGGTTCAGGCCGAGATCACGGGTCAGGGCGCCGAATGCATGTCCGCGGCGGCTCACCTGGGCAGAATGGAGGATATTACCCGCCTGATAGATACCGTCATGCAGAAATACGGCCGCATCGACATCCTCATCAACAACGCTGCAACCAATCCTACCGTAGACCCTGCGATCGATTACACAGAACGTGCATGGGATGCCATCATGAACTTGAATCTCAAAGGCCTTTTCTTTCTCAGCCAGGGAGTGGCCAGGATTATGAAAGGGCAATCCGGCGGTTCAATTCTGAACATAGCTTCCGTTGAGGGTATGAGACCGAGCATTCTGTCCGTTTACGGTATCAGCAAAGCAGGTGTTATCCATGCCACCAAGGTCATGGCCAAGGAATGGGCCGTATACAATATTAGAGTCAATGCCATCGCACCGGGCATCACCAGAACACGCTTTGCCGAATTCTGGTGGAATGATCCCGAGCTGCTTAAGACCGCCTCGAGTATGATACCGCTGGGCCGCACTGCCGAACCCCACGAAATGGCGGGGGCGGCGGTTTTCCTTGCATCCGATGCTGCCGGCTATATAACGGGACAGGTGCTTGCCGTCGATGGCGGCATTTCTATATAGCCCGTCTGCCTGCGCTGGTCTTTCTTAAATACGACGCATAATCGCTCAGCGCCGAGTAGGCCCTGACGGCCTGCGCGAAGGACGTATAACATGCGGTGCCCGTTTCACGTGTCAGCCGTGCCGCTTCCTGCGTAATTGCCTTGGCTTCTAAAGGGAGGCTGAAGGTCACAACCACGGGCTTGCCGGAGCGCTCCTTGAGTTCCATTATCCGGCGATAGTAAGTATCGAAGTAGTCCACAGCCCCCTGCGTGAGACCGCCGGTGATTATCCTGCCGCCATCCACCTCGATATATTTCCAGATCGATTGCAGCCCGCCGACCACGCTGAGCACTATCAGGCCGTCGATAGCCGGGCTGTCCAGCAACGCCTGAATCATTTCTATTGCCCCGCCCCTGACACCCGCCACCGTGTCCACCGGGTTGCCGTGCGACCAGGTGGGCGGCAGCATGGAGTCCAGTTTATCCAGCGTTTTCCTGTCGAGAGGGGCCACGTCCAGCCCCTGCCGCGCGCAGGCGTCGGCCGCCATAACGCCGAAGCCGCCGCCCGGAGCTATAATGCCCACGCGGTTGCCCCGCGGCAGTGGCTGCCCGTTGAAGGCCGAGGCGGCATCCACCAGAGCCTCCAGGTCGTCCACCCTGAGAGCGCCGGACTGGCGGATCAGGCTGCTTATAATCCGGTCATCGCCTGCCAGCGCGGCAGTATGGGACAGCGCCGCCCTGGCCCCGGCGGCCGTACCACCCGACTTTAAAATAACCAGCGGCTTGCGCGAAGTTACTTTCCTGGCTGCCTGCAGGAACCGGCGGCCGTCCCTGATACCCTCTATATAGGCGGCCACAACCGAAACATGCTCATCGTCCGCCAGGTAATCGAGATAGTCGCCGATATGCAGCACAGCCTCGTTGCCGGCGCTGATGAGGTGGCTTACGCCGAGTCCCTGGTCTTTGATGCGGCTGGCGATCATATCCGCCACGCTGCCGCTCTGAGCTACAATCGCGATGGTACCGGCAGACGGGTAGAAAGGCATCATGTGGGAATAGAGCTGAGCGGGCGTGCTGACCAGTCCCACACAGTTGGGACCGGCCATGGCCAGTCCTGCCCGCCGTGCCAGTCCGGCAATCTCGGACTCCAGCGCCGTCCCCTGTCCGCCTACCTCGGAAAAGCCTGAGGTGATGACGATAACCGCTTTCACGCCCTTCTGTATACAGTCCTGCAGGACCTGTTTGACGCCGGCCGTAGGCACCGTGACGACGGCCAGATCGACCTGCCCCGGTATTTCCGAAATAGAGGGAAAGCATACCTGTCCCAGCACACTGCTCTCGCGCGGATTGACCGGATAGACCCGGCCTCGATATCCGTTGTTGATTATGTTGAAAAGTACGCGGTATCCGAATTTATCGGGGCTGGTCGAGGCGCCTGCCACGGCCACCGAACCGGGATAAAGCAGATATTTGATATTCTCAGACGGCAAGTAACTGTTCCTAAGGGCAGTAATTATACGTTTTGCGGTATACAGGAATCTACGCGCCGGAATCTTTTCTCAGGATGTACTCACGCACCACTTTGAGAGAAGCCTCGACGGCTTCCGGCTCGATGTATTTGCTAAAGTCGTTATGCGTATGGTACACCCAGTTCTGGTCATAATCCTTGACCATGAAGCTCATAGCGCACAAATTAGTAGCCTCGATGCCGACCTCACCGAAGGCCGCCGCGTCGGTGCTGCCGCCGCCGGGCGACATGCGGGAGATGAAGGCGCTGTATCCCAGGTCCGCGGCGATATTCACGCATTGCTGCGCCATCTCCTTCGAGAGCGGGACGGTCGAGTTCAGGTCGGCGTCGAAGAAGTTGAGCGCCTTGAGCTTATAAATAGTATCCATATTAAGGGCATACGTCTTTGTTTTCTTCAGCTCTTCCAGATGGCGTTTGATCCATGCGCGGGCGCCGCGCAAGCCGCACTCCTCGGCATCGAACGACAGTACAATCAGCCGCGTATGCTTGAGGGGATTATCGCTGGCCTTTTTGGCGTCGCCGAATAGCTTTCCGATGACGGCAGCGATAGACACGGCTATCATGTTATCGCCCGCTCCCGGCGCGACCTGGCCTGTGGTGAAGAACAGGAAAGGCAGCTCGAAAACGCCGAGAATAAGCAGCGTGAGAGGGATCCACTGGGGGATTATTATGCCGAAGCAGAGGAGTATGCCGGCCACGAGCGACACGAGCAGGCCGATGACCATCAACAACACCCCTCCCAGCAACAGGGGTGAATATAGCTTGGGCAGGCGGTCCAGTATCTGGAAGACGTAGGCGGCGTCGTGATGGGCCGACACGATGACCTGCTGCCTGACCTCGCCCGATGGCTCGATGGAGCCGTAGACGTTGTATCCCCTGGCTTTGGGGAAAAGAGGATCGAGCAGGTGCCAGTACACGAGAAACTGCCCGTAGAAGACGAAGAGGCACAGCGCTGAGATCGCGAATGAGACCCAGGCCAGGCCGGGCACGAAATAGAGCACTGCCATGCTGGCGAAATAGAGCACTACCATGCCGGGAATATATTTGAGGAAGCTGAGGGGATGCGTGGTGATCTCCTCGATTTTAACCGAGCCGGGATCGCAGAATTTCTCAAACTCCCGGGCTATCCTGCGGCCGGCCTTATGGCAGGCCTCGGTCCCGGTCAGGCGTTTGGGGTAGCCTTCCACCACTTCGTCGGTGAAGGCAAAGGCCTCTTTTACCTGCTGCGGGCCGATCTGCGGCAGATTATTGGCATCTCCCATATTTCAACCTCCCGGTTTATTTATGGCAGGTCAGAATCCCACCCAGGTGGTTATCCTGTCCACCGGTTCGCGCGGCGTGATCATGGCGTTGACCGGGAAATCCGGATCGGCGTAGCCGATGGTGACGCCGGCCACCAGCCTCTTATTGTCGGGTATTTTGGCGTATTTGCGCCAGACCTGGTCGTATAGAATGCCCTGGTCGGCGATGCAGGTCGCCAGGCCGTACTCCATGGCGGCAAGCGCTATGGTCTGGCAGATTGCACCTATCCCCAGCATATCCAGGTGATAATGCATCTCCTTGTCGGCACATATTACTATCTGGCAGGGGGACTCGAAGAAACGCATCCCGCGCAGCATCCACTTATGCCGCGCCTCCTTGTCCTCGCGTTTGATGCCCACGATCTTGAATATCTCGATGGCCAGGTCAACCTGGCGCTGGCGGTACACACCCTCGAAGGGATTGCGCAGCATGTCGTTGGTGGGAATGGTATGCTGGTCAAATAACCTGCCGCACTCCTTGCGTATCTCGTCCAGCACCTTGCCGGTGGCCACCACGAACTCCCAGGGCTGGGTGTTCATGCCGGATGGAGCGCGCACCGCGGCCTCCAGCACCTTGTGCAGTATCTCTTTGGGCACCGGGTTCTTTTTGAATCCGCGTATGCTCCTGCGATTTTTAATTGCATCGATAACGTCCAAAGCTTGCCTCCTTCCGGTTGACAGTCCGGTTATTCTACTATGTTTTCAGAGTAAAATTCCAAACAGATAACTTACTTGCGTAATGTGTTACATTGTGTTACATTTGTCGTGCTGATGAAAATAAATTCACTCGTGTGGAACGATGAAGATATAGAACACACTGCAAACCATGGAATTGATCCTGCTGAGGTTGAGGATGTGTGTTTTAATCCGCATGTATCGATTAAAGGCAGATATGGAAGATACGTCATTTATGGCCAAAGCTCAGAAGGCAGATATATCAAACTAATTCTGGAAAAATTGTACGATCATGTCTATCGTCCGGTCACGGCATATGATATGACGGATAGTGAAAAGCATAATTACAAAATAAAGAGAAGCTGGTGATTTCAATGAAAGAGAAAAAGAAGAGTTATCCTAATCCCAGGTTTAGCAGTATTGAAGAGGAAGATAAATACTGGGCAACCCATAGCCCCCTTGCTGAAGGCTATCCCGCTGAAATCCAGAAGGAAAAACAGAAGCGCTCGTCTTTCCTAACGATTAGATTTACCGGGGATGAATTGACACGTTTGCGCGATCTCGCATCATCCAACGGTATGGGGCCCTCTACTTATATACGCGCCCTGATTAAAGGCGTTCTTACGTCTCGACAAAATGCTGAGCTCGTTCTGAGTGAGAGTCTGCAACAGTTTCAATCGATCCTACAAAGCCATGTATATGATAGAAAGGTCGGTGGATCGTCTATGGTGAAAGACAAACCGAAGGAGCAATACAGGGATTATAAAGATTCGTTTTGCATACTTGAAGCTTCAAAGCTCCAATTAAACCAGAAGACAATCAACGATATATCGTTAACGATGATACCTATAATTTATCAGATCATTTCAGATGCTTGTACTAAAGTTATTGCTCCTGGCGACACAGAATTTAAAGAGTTAAAGCGTATATCTACAAAGAAAAGAAATACGTGACTTTACCTCCGTATCCAACCTATTGCGAAGAGAGCAAACACCGGATTAGTCGCCTGTGCTTAATTTGCAACTACGGTGCATCAAATATGTGAACAATTGACACTAATACGGATATGATATACTCTTACTACAGAAATCGCTCTCAATTAGCATCAATCTATATCTAAGTCGAGTTTGGGAGGAGGTGAGTCCGGTATATTTAATCATGGCGGATAAGATTTTCAACTCTCGTTAATACGGCTATATGGTATTTAGGGGCATTGGTATTTATTTGTAGCGGTTATGAATTACCTGGGCTTAGCTTTATATACAATAGTCATTGTTTTTTTGGCTGTTACAATAAGCATAGTTACGACTATTCAAATCTTGAATCAGAATTTAATCCCTCTTCCCCAAGGGCCGCCCGGACCCATGGGGCCTCAGGGGCCTACAGGACCACCAGGACCACCAGGTCCGAGAGGTTTTAGCGGTCCACAGGGCCCACGGGGACCTCAGGGACCATCGGGCTCTCCAGGTGCTCAGGGAATGCCTGGATTGACGCCTACCATAATCTCAGATGTGAATACCTATGCCATTACTCATAATTCCGCCTGCATAACATGGTCGACAAACGTGATCGCCACCAGCCAAATTGAATACGGCACAAATAATTCATATGGATTCACAACGAATTTGAATGCCAGCCTTGTTTTACACCACTCTGTTTGTTTGAATAACCTTATCCCCCAGACCACATATCACTTTAGGATCAAGTCAAAGAACGCAATAGGAAACGAAACAACTGATATAGACAGAATATTCTCAACCACAGCTACCCCATTACCTCCCAATGGAACTTATATTAATTATTACTATTGTTTCTTGGTAAACTACCCTGCAACATGGACGTCTCAAACAGCAACTTTAGAGGGTGGTGTTTTCTATGCTAGAGCCGAAAATGGAGAGGATATTGTCTATATAGCAATCCGTCCATCGAGTAACTTTACAGAGACGTCTATGGACTTTTTAAAGGATCTATTTGCATTAAGTGGTGTGGCTTTAGATCCAACTATCGAGTCCGAAACAACAGTTACTATAGCAGACGGCACAACAGCTACCCAAATAATATACTCTATTCTTTTCGGCTCAAAAAAACTGGTGATAACAGGTGTAATAAAAAACGGCAATGCAATCATGGTATTATGCGGTGCTGATCCAGCAAATATTGAGCTTTATAAAGAAATAGGCCAAACATTAAACTTTTGTTCCACAGGATCAGATATTGGAGATATGGCACCGGATTTCACTTTAAGATGCATCGACGGTAGTCAAGTAACACTGAGCAGCCTCAGAGGAAAGAAGGTCATTATTAACTTCTGGAACTTGAATTGCCACTACAGCATGGAGGAGATGCCCTATTTTCAGGAAGTGCGCAACAATCATGCCGATAGCAGTGTGGCCGTACTAATGATCAACAGTGCAACGGCCGGATTTCCTGCAAATAGCGATGCCGCTATAGGAGCTGCTGTTGCAGATGCCGGTTGGACTTTCACGGTTCCATTGGATGATTCGGGGGCTGTAGCCAATGCCTACAACGTAACAAGCGGAATACCCGTGACCTTTTTTATCGATTCAACGGGAATCATCAGGGCCAAGCAGGACGGCAAATTCGCAAACACGGCAGCAATCGAGAGCATGCTTAATTCATACTAAATCAAGGGGAAAAGGGATATTATTGCAGCAGCATCAATAAATATTAAATCGGATACTGCTAAATATATTTATCTATTATTTTAGAAAGACTCTTAACTCACCAACCAATTGTTCATGGATTGAATGTATTTTTTTTGAGAAATCGTCGGAAGAGGTTCCATAAATTACGTGACTTAATTCTCTCAAATAATCTTGATCATGATAGGGAGACTCTTTTATTGCCTCATTAACTTTAATTTCAAAATATTCGTCTATGCTCACTTTTAATTCAGCATAACTTGCCCTATAAATCTTAATGGCGTTTGATATTCTCTTAGATCTATCACCAAGTAATGTCTGAATTTCCCAATCCATCTCCTGTAACGATTGCATTGTTGTCATCAAAGGCTTTAAACGTTGATATTTCGCAAACCAAGAATCTCTAATTTGCGTTTCTGTAGCGGATTCTCCTTCAGCCCTCTGTCTCGCCAAGCTCTCACTCGAAGAACCCAGAGGAAATCGTGCCCACTCAAAATTGGCATAAACTTCTATACTTAAACGAACTATTTTTCTCGCATCATCAAAAAGCACTCTGCCCTTGAGCTCTCTTCGCCAAGTATTAAGACCAATCGCAGCAATAAGTGCAACAATAATTGCGGATACGGCTAGCGCTAAATCACTGATAATCGAAACCCATTGCTCAATATTCATGTTCCAACATCACTTATATTACATCATTAATCATTAAGCTATTTCACTGAAATACTGCAATTTTAATTATCCCATTGATTTGCGTCTACAATAGAAAGATTTCTAGATGCATGTATTTCAAACAGTTGATCAAATAGAAATAGTAATTTCCACCGGAACAGACCTCCCACAAAACTATGGGAGAAATACTATACCTAATATGATCCATGCGTCAATTTACGACATACTATGCTGATATCTATAGATTACTCTTTACCCTACCCTCACCCCATGCTAATATAACCGTCAAATGAAGGTTATCGGCGTTGTCGGTGAAATAGGCTCCGGCAAGGACGAGGCGCTCAAGCATCTGCGCGATAAATACGGCGTGCCCTATATCTCCACAGGCGACATCGTCAGGCAGATGGCTCAGCAGGAAGGAGTGGTGGGCACCAGGGAAAACCTTGCAGCCATTTCCAGGCGCTGCTTCACGGAGATGGGAAGGGGCTGCTTCGTGCGCATGGTAGGCCAGGAAATACAGAAGCGGGGCTGGAAGGTATCCGGCATCAGCGGCGTGAGATCTCCCGATGACGTGGCCGTCATGAGGGAGATGTTCGGCGACGATTTTATACTGGTCAGGGTGGATATCAATGACCCTGTTATACGCTTCCAGCGCGTCCGGCTGCGTGGCGAGCGGCGAGACCCGCTGACGCTCAAGGAATTCCAGGAGCAGGACGGCAACGAGGAGCGGGAATTCCAGATCAGCAGAGCGGGGGCCCTGGCGCAACATCGCCTGGATAACTCGGGAACGCTGGAGGACCTGCGTCGGCAGATAGACGACCTTGTAGCTTCCGGGAAGCTGCCCATCACTTAATTGTCCCGATGGTTTTTCCCCATAAAAGCAATAATTTGCTATGCTATATAAATTGTTTGTGCCTGCCCCGAAGGCAGGCCTATCCATAGCGCGACACTAATGAGTTTAATTAACTGGAAGGTGGCTACCCTATGAGTAGAATTGGAAGCCTGATGGCAGTGATTATCGCAGCCTCGCTGGTACTTGCGTCGTGCGGAGACTCCAGCGCTGAATACCTCCAACAGGGGGATACGTATTATGACCGGGGCCAGTTCGTGGAGGCCATCGCCGAATATACCAGGGCCATAGAAAGCAATCCCAGCCTGGTGGCAGCGTATACACACCGCGGCGCAGTCTACAACGCACGGGCGGAATGGGACCTGGCCATCGCTGACCTGACCAAGGCCATACAGCTCGATCCCAACCGGCCGGACAACTATCAGAACCGCGCCTTTGCCTATCTGGCCAAAGAGAAATACGAGCTGGCCATCGCCGACCTGGATAAGACCGTTACTCTCGATCCAAAGGCAGTCATGGCCTTCACCAATCTTAGCTGGCTGTACGTGCAGAACCGCCAGTGGGACAAGGCTATTGAGTCCGCTACTAAAGCAATAGAGCTCAATCCCAGGTTATATGACGCCTACTATAACCGCGGGGTAGCCTATTATGCCAGGGGCGATATGAAGAATGCGCTGGCGGATATGGATGCTGCGCTGGCCTTAAACCCTAACCTGGCCCCCGCCTATAACTACCTCGGAAAAGTGAATGTGATCGATTCCAATTTCACGCAGGCCATAGCCGATTTTAACAAGACTATTGATCTCGATCCAGATATGGCAGAAGCCTATAAGATGAGAGGACTTGTCCACATAGTCCTTAAAGATCCGCAGCATGCCATGGCGGATTTGAACAAGTCCGTGGAGCTGGATGACAGCGACCCGATGGCCTACCTGTACCGTGGTCACCTGAATAATGCCAACGAGGACTACGACAGGGCTATAGACGACCTCGACCGCGCCCTGGTGCTGGCATCGACTGCAAATGCACAGATAGTGAGCAAAGACCCCTTCCACGTAGATATCTCCAGCATGTATCTGGAAAGGGCGATCTCCAAACGCAGCAAACAGCTGCTTAACGAAGCGGTGGAGGATGCCCGGAAAGCGGTTGAGCTGGACCCCGGATCAGCCCTGAAATACGGTACGCTGGGCGAAATACTTATTACCAATGCGGATATCGAAAACGGTCTTGCAGCCATAAATAAGGCGATTGGAATCGACCCCACCATCGCCGAGAACTACATCAACCGCGCGGCAGCTTATGACATACTGGCTCAGCAGACCAAGGACCAGCGTTACTATGCCCTGCTGGCAGCCGACCTGGAGAAGGTCATCGAGCTTTCCAAAGACCCGTTACAGGTCGAAGACGCCCGCGCCAGCCTGAGGTACATGCAGAGCAAAGGGTATATTCAGTAGGTAGTCCTGCAGAGAATAGCCTTAATTATTCATCCCATTATGTAATTGCCGGCATTTTACCCATCGTCATTGCCGCCATTTTACCATCGTCATTGCGAGCGAAGCGAAGCAATCTTGTGCGGTCATGCGGGTGAACAGGATTGCCACGCCCTTCGGGCTCGCAATGACCAGCAGATCAAGACCACCATGTAGCGACCTGTCTATAAACTTTCTTTGAAAAAGCCTGCCACTTTTGCCGACATCAAATCCTCATAGCCTCCCCAGAAGTGGTCGGGCCCTTTGATAATCTCGCACTTTTTGGGCTCCGCTGCCTCTTTCCCGTATCTTTCCACGTCACCGGGCGGCACCATGTCATCCTGGCTGCCTCCCAGCATGAGCTTGGGCTTCAGGCAGCCTTTGAGCAGCGAAAACGGGGAGTTTTCGAAATAAGGGGATACCAGCGCCAGTGCCCTGACACGGGCATCGGCACAGCCGACGGGAAAGGCCACTCCGGCGCCGAACGAGTAGCCGGCCAGTCCAATCCTGTTTGCATCCACGACCTTTGTTGAACCCAGCCAGTCCAGTGCGGCCTTTACATCCCGCTGTTCCTCGACGCCACCACCGAAGCTGCCCTGGCTCCCGCCCACACCTCTGAAATTAAACAGCAGGGCGGCGATACCCGATTTCACCAGAGAATCGGCAATTGCATAGGTAACGTTGTTGTGCATGCTGCCGCCGTAAAGCGGATGAGGGTGGCAGACAACGACTGCCGGAGACGCAGCAACTGTCTCGGCTACGTAAAATAGCCCCTCCAGTTTAATCTCACCGCAGGGAAAAATGATCTGTTGCGGTCTCATTCCTTCTTCTCCATTCTCGCTCCCCACCATATCTTGAGTCTGGCCAGAATGGTTTTTTCGAATCCCTGTTCCGTAGGGAAATAATAGCGCTTGCTTTTCATGGAGTCCGGCAGGTTCTGCTGTTCCACGAAATGTCCTTCATAATCGTGGGCATACTTGTAGTCCTTGCCGTATCCCAGGTTCTTCATTAAACCGGTGGGCGCATTGCGCAGGTGCAGCGGTACGGGATCGTTGCGTGTGGTCTCGACGTCCTTCTGCACCCTTCCATAGGCCGTATAAAGCGAATTGCTCTTGGGTGCTGTGGCCAGATAGACAACAGCCTGGGCCAGCGCCAGGTTCCCCTCGGGCATGCCGATGAAGTGGACGGCCTGCTGAGCGGCCACGCAGACCACCAGCGCCTGGGGGTCGGCCATGCCCACGTCCTCGGAGGCGAAGCGTATCAGCCGCCGCACGATATAAAGGGGGTCCTCGCCCGCCTCCAGCATGCGTCCCAGCCAGTATAAAGCCGCATCGGGGTCCGAGCCGCGCAACGTCTTATGCAGAGCCGATATGAGGTCATAGTGCTGCTCGCCGGCCTTATCATAGAGCAACGCCCGCTTCTGCAGCGACTCCTCGATATCCTTGAGCTCCACCCTGCGCTGCCCACCCGCGCCCGGTTTCACCGCCTGTCCCGCCATCTCAAGGGCATTGAGCGCCACCCGCGCATCGCCGTTGGCCATGGTAACCAGCGTTTGGCGGGCATCATCGGCAAGCTTGATATTAAGCCCGGCCAGCCCGTTTTCGCTGTCCGTAAGTGCCCTTTCCACAATGGTATTGATCTCCTCATCTGAGAGAGCATTCAGCGTGTAGACTCGGCAGCGCGAGAGCAGCGCCGATATGACTTCGAATGAGGGATTCTCGGTGGTGGCGCCGATAAAGGTCACCTCGCCGTTCTCCACATAGGGCAGGATGGCGTCCTGCTGGCCCTTGTTGAAGCGGTGTATCTCATCGATGAAGAGTATCGTCCGCTGCCCGGACTGCCTGCGCCTGCGCCTGGCCTCGTCGATGACTCTCCTCAGGTCGGCAACGCCCGCGGTCACCGCGCTCATGGGGACGAAGAACGAGCTGGAAACGTTAGCGATCACCTGGGCCAGCGTGGTCTTGCCGCTGCCCGGCGGGCCCCACAGTATGATGGAGGGAAGCTGGTCCGACTCTATGGCGCGGCGCAGCACCTTGCCCTCGCCGATGATATGCTGCTGCCCCACGTATTCGCTGAAATTGCGGGGCCGCATGCGCGCAGCCAGTGGCATGGATTCGTTGGACAGCGGACCCGGCTCCGGCCCGGCGTTTTTGTCACCCTTCAGGCCGGGCGAGCCGAGATCGAAGAGGGTCATGGTTCCCGCGTCTCTTTCTTTTTGAGTTCCTCGATCAGAGCCGAGGCCCTCGCATAATAGTCCTTAATCTTATCGAGGTACGTGATGCGCGAGGCTATTAAAGTCACCGCCGCATGGTCCTTTACGCCGTAAAAGTCGCCGCCGCGTACCTCGCCGTTGTTGGTCAATTCGCGCATGCGGTTGCCCACCGACCGCGTCATATTGATATTGGCGTTCTTGCCAGGCACACACAGCAGATACAACGCCTTGCGGGCATCCTCCAGCCTGCACCCGATCGAGAAGTGGCTCAGCGCGGAACTGAGCGCCTCCATGGCTTTAATAGTCTCCTCACCTTTGCTTTCAAAGTGGTCTCCCCTCCTGAAAAGCGCCAGCCCTGCCGCCGATATCTGCGCCCTGCCGTACCCGATAGCGCTCCAGCCGTTGAGCGACTGGATGATGTCGCCGATGCCGATGTTGCTGGTTCCCAAAAATTTGGGGTCGACCTTCTCACTGGCACGCAGCAGGTCGTAGAAGGGCGACACGATCTCCCTGTTAAAAGCGTCATTGCCCGCGGCCGACTTCACGCTGGCCTCGGACATGACCTTTTCGTTGTCGAACAGGAAAACCGCATCGGCTGACTTATCAATGGACTTGAGACAGAGCGCGGTATTGTATACGCTGGAAGGAACATTTCCCTCGGCAGTTGACGGCAGCACGACCAGTGCGTAGACGGGCTTGTTAACATAGCGCTCCTTCAGTTTGCGGGCCAGAATCGAAATGCCACCCGAGCCGACGCAGCCCGCGCTGGAGGCCACCAGCATGAAAGCGTCGGTCTCAAAAAACTCTCCTGCGCGCATGGTAGCGATGATGCGGTCGCCGTTGGCGCGCATCAGCTCCGCCCCCACCTCGGTTTCCCTGCCCGGAGCAGCAGTGGCCGGCATTTGAATGGTAAGCAGTTTGTCCCCCACCTTGCGCAGCGTTGCCAGTCTGGCTGCATCGTCATTTATGGCGTAGGACCTGATAATCACATCCACACCGGTCTCCGCCCTGGCGCGCTGGCCCAGCCTTACGAACTCCGCAGCTATGTTACAGCCGCAATCCCCGATACCGATTACTACCAGCTTCATACTTCTGCTATATAC
>Ga0209609_10000055_pt1 | contig 57332 bp, 53 predicted proteins | sample LakKivw325mmetaG_FD_184136 | JGI IMG/M metagenome (GOLD analysis project Ga0209609, IMG submission 184136) | Anoxic lake water microbial communities from Lake Kivu, Rwanda to study Microbial Dark Matter (Phase II) - Lake Kivu water 325m metaG... | ecosystem: Environmental > Aquatic > Freshwater... | reverse complement strand
ACAGGGCTGCTACGTATAACGGCTTTACCTTCCCCAATCCAGCGGGAGGCGGGCTAACCACATGGGCGACCGGCGGTCATCTGATAGCAGGCTGGGGCAACTAGATTTTAAGCTAAATTCATCAAAATAATATAAGAAAACACTTAAACGAAGGCAACGATTTGACCCCTTGGTTGCCCGCCTCTTGATATACTGCTATGCCACGTATATAATGCAAGAAAGAATAAATACAGGCGGTGAAAAATGCAGCAGCAAATGTTACCCTGCCCCAACTGTGGCGCTCAGAACGCCGCTAGCCAGCAGTTCTGCATTTCCTGCGGAGCGCACCTGGGGCCGCAAGTGAAGGCACCCCATGTGCCCATCGTAACCGGCATTGCCGCCGCGCCTGCGCCGGCCGTGGGAATACCCACAGTGCCCCAGGCCATGGTCACGCCGGTGCTGCCCCCGCCCGTCCAAAGCGTGGACAATATCACGGTCAAGCCGACCTGGTCGTTGGCATGGGGACTGCTGTGGAGAATCCTCATACTGGAGGTTTTCTTGGCCGGCATCGGCTTCCTGATCTACATGCTGGTCAGGATGATCCTGGGCTACAACTCGGTCTTCGGCCCGTTCTAAAAAAGGCGCAATATATCTGACTGTCCAAGGTGCTGCCCTGCGCAGCACCTTATTTTTCGGATAAGACTAGCGAACAAACCAGGAGGTCAAATTGGCAGAATTTAACTCACCCATACCCATGGTCATCGACCTGAAGAAGAAATATACTGCCACACTGAAAACCGTCAGGGGCGATATCGTCTGCGAGCTCTACGCCGCCGACGCGCCGGTCACGGTCAACAGCTTCGTCTCACTGGCGCGCAAGGGATATTACAACGGCTGCACCTTTCACCGCGTCATTCCCGGCTTCATGGCCCAGGGCGGCGACCCCACCGGCACGGGCTCGGGTGGGCCGGGCTACAAGTTCATCAACGAAATAAGCCAGAGGAAACACACGCTGGGCGCCCTCGCCATGGCCAACGCCGGCCCCAATACCAACGGCAGCCAGTTCTTCATCTGCTATGCCCCGCAGCCGCGGCTGGACGGCAGCTACACCGTGTTCGGCCAGGTGATGCAGGGCATGGAGGCCGTCAACAAGTTGACGCCGCGTGACCCCAGCACCAACCCCGACTTCAAGGGCGACGTCATTAACGAGGTGGTAGTAACCGAGAGCGACCAGCAGGCTTAAATGACGCCCCAGTCGCGGTAGCCCTGCTGGATGACGGACAGGTAGGCGGGCGAGGGCTTGTCCTCCTCCTCCTGGGCCGTCTTGATGAAGGTCACGCAGTCATAGGCGTCACCGCCGTCGGTGAAGACCCGCACATTAAGGTGCTTATAATTGACCGGGTACTCCTCCCATTTGTCCAGCTTGCGCAGCCCGGCCTCGCTTATCTCGTAAACGGCGCCTAGGACCTTGTCTCCCCTGGAGCCGCGAATGGTGGCCTCGGCTCCGCCGCGGCCGCGCGAGAAGCCGGTGAAGATCAGCTTGAAATTGGGCAGCGTGGCCACGACTTTGGCAATGCCCTCCGGGCAGTGCTCTTTCATCTGCTTCTTATTCAGGTTGGAGGCGTAGGCGAAGTAATACATTTCTCCCCATGGTAACATCGCGCTGCCGGACCGTCAAAGTGCGAAAACTGCAGCGGATTAAGGGCCTGTTTATGATATAATCCGGCTTCAGTGAAGTACCTCATCATCGCCGATATCCACAGCAACCTGGAGGCCTTTCAGACCGTGCTGGACGACGCCAACAAAATGGGAGGCTTCGAGCGCGTGTGGTGCCTGGGGGACGTGGTGGGCTACGGCCCAGACCCGGCGGCCTGCATCAAGATGCTGCAGGAGCTCAAGCCCGTGTGCATCAGCGGCAACCACGACCTGGCGGCGCTGGACAAGATAGACATCAGCGACTTCAACGCCGACGCGGCACGCGCCAACCGCTGGACGGCCGACCAGCTCAGCGATGAGGACCGTGCCTACCTGGACGACCTGCCGGAGGTTGTCTGGCAGGGCGATTTCACGCTGGCGCACGGCAGCCCCAGGTATCCGGCCTGGGAATACATCACCAACGCCTGGACCGCCACCGAGAACTTCAAGCACTTCAGCACGCCCTATTGCCTGGTGGGGCATACGCACGTGCCCTTTGTCTTCGAGCAGGAGGACATACTGGTGAACGAGGGCTACCTGGGCAACGGCGACATGCTGGTGCTGGGTGAGAAGAGGCTGATCGTCAACCCGGGCGGCGTGGGACAGCCGCGCGACCGCGACCCGCGCGCCAGCTACGCCATATACGACTCGGATGAGCGCGTGATACGCCACTACCGGGTGGAGTACCCCATAGGCCTGACGCAGGAGAAGATGGAAAATGCCGGCCTGCCGGACTTCCTGATAGGCCGCCTGGGTTGGGGCATATAGCCTTGAAAAGCGGGGTGGCGCGTAGTAGTATTCTAGTTGGGTCGTGCTAGACGGGGAACCAGCGGTGCCCTGTACCCGAGATCCGCTCTAGCGGGGTTGAATCCCGGCTCGAGGTTTTATCTTTCAATACTGCAAAGGTCAAGTGGCGTCGAAGGTTGGGTCTTGCGCGGCGGAGGGCTATGAAACCCGTCAGGTCCGGAAGGAAGCAGCGGTAAATAGTGTACTCCGGGTGACGCAGGGGTACCTGGCTGGAGTTGGCTGGCCCGAGCAAGCTGAAGGGTATCATCGACAGCCGGTGCACGGCCCACTCTGATTGCGAAACTTCACAAAAGTGCCGTACAAGAAAAGGAGGCCGGACCACATCCGGTCACAGCTCCAGGCCCCCGGCCTGAAGGCCAGGAAAAGCCTGGGTCAAAACTTCCTTATCGACGAGGTCGCGCGCGACTGTATCATGGCGGCCGCAAGCCTCTCTAAGCAGGATACCGTGCTGGAGATAGGCCCGGGCCCGGGCATACTGACCTCCGTGCTGGTCGAGAAGACCGGCAGCGTCATCGCCGTGGAGCTGGACGTCAGGCTGGCCGTCAAGCTGCAGAACAAATTCGCCGGCCGCCCCAACTTCAGGGTGGTGAACGCCGACATATTGAAAGTCGATTTGAGGGAGCTGCTGCCGGGCAAAGACCCATACAAGGTGGTGGGCAACATCCCATACTACATTACCTCGCCCATACTGCACTATTTCATGTTCGCCGGGCGCAGGCCGGAGCTGATGGTCATCATGATGCAGAAGGAGGTGGCAGAGGAGGTGACGGCCGCTCAAGGCAAAATGAGCTATCTTTCGGCGGCCATGCAGTTGCTCAGCCGGCCCGAGATCGTGTGCCGCGTGCCGGCCGCCAGCTTCTACCCGCAGCCCAAGGTGGACTCGGCGGTGGTCAGGTTCAATATGCTGCCAGAGCCTGTGGCCAGGGTCGGTGATAAAGATAGCTTCCTGCAGTTCCTGCACGCCGGCTTCGCCGCGCCCAGGAAGCAGATGCGCAACTCGCTGGCCATCGGGCTGAAGAAGGAGCCGGGCCGGGCACTGGCGCTGCTGGAGAAGGCCGGGATAAGCCCGGAGCTGAGGCCGGGCGCTTTAAGCCTGGCGGACTGGTCGAGGCTCTACCGGGCCTGCGGAGGACGCCCTTGCTGACGGTCAGGGCCCCAGCCAAGCTGAACCCCGTCCTGGAGGTGCTGGGCAGGAGGGACGACGGCTATCACGAGATAAAAAGTATCCTGCAGTCCGTCAGCCTTTTCGACGAGCTCAGCCTTGAGGAGTCCAGGAGGATTGAGTTCACCTGCTCTGTCAAGGAGCTGGAAACCAGGGACAACCTGGCCTTCAAGGCGGCAGTGGCGTTGAAGGAGGCCAGCGGACATAAGGGCGGCGCCAGGATACATTTAGAAAAGAAGATACCCCGGGGCATGGGGTTAGGCGGCGGGAGCAGCGATGCGGCTGCCGTGCTGAAAGGCCTGAACGGGCTGTGGTCGCTGGGCCTGCCGGAGCAAAGGCTGGCCGAAATAGGCGCCGGCATCGGCTCGGACGTGCCCTATTTTATCTTCGGCGGGACCTGCGTGGCCGGGGGCCGGGGCGAGAAGGTCACGCCGCTGGCCGACGCCGAGAGGGAATGGTTCGTAATACTGGTGCCCGGTATTGAAGTCAGGGGAGGGAAGACGGGTAGGCTGTACGGCCTGCTTGAATCCAGGAATTTCACAGACGGGCGTTACGTAAAGCAGGCCCTGGCCGACCTGAATAGAAGCAAAAGAATTGAGCCCGGGCATTTATACAACGTTTTTGAGGGTGTATCGTCCAGGGCCTTCACCGGGCTGGAGGCCTTCAGCCGGGCGCTGGCCGAGGCCGGCGCCCGGCACGTCCACCTGGCGGGCTCGGGCCCGGCGCTGTACGCGCCGGCCCATGACGAGAAGGAGGCCCTGCATATCCGGGACAGGCTGGCGGAAGTAGGAATTCACGTAATGGCGGCCTCGACCTTGAGCAGGAGCGAAATTGCAGAGCGATAAGCCCCAACCGGCCAACAAAAAGCGCAAATGGCTCAAGGAGATACTTTTCCTGCTGGGCATGGTGGCGCTTTCGGCCTGCATAGCCCTGCTGCTCTTCAGGTTCCAGGACTTTTACAGCGTATCGTTGCGCCAGTACGGCTGGGTGGCGTATATTGTTATCTTCCTGGCCTGCATGCTGAGCAGCGCCACGATACTGGTGCCCGCGCCGGGCGTGGCCTTCATACTGGCGGCGGCCGCCATCTGGGACCCGCTCTACGTGGCCATTGCCGCCGGCACGGGCGATGCCCTGGGCGAGATGACCTCGTACTGGGTGGGCTACGTGGGCGAGAGGATGATCGTGGACGAGCTGGCCCCGGCCTACCGCAAGGCCGTATCGTGGATGGACCGCTACGGGACCTGGGCTGTCTTCGGTATAGCCCTGATCCCCATCATACCCTTCGACTTGATGGGCATGGCGGCTGGCGCTCTGAAGATAAAATGGTGGAAGTTCCTGCTGGCTACGCTGGGGGGCAAGCTGCCGCGTGCATTCCTGGCGGCCTACCTGGGCTACCAGGTGCCGCTGCTGGTTCATCCCTTCTTCAAGTGAGAGGCCAGCCTTATCTCGTCCCGCCTGCTGCGCACCTTTCCGTCCAGCCTGGCGGCCAGCAGCGACCTTAGCAGGCTGCCCATGCGGCGTCCGGGCGGTATGCCCATCGCCTCCAGGTCCTTGCCGTTCAAAGAGGCCCTGACCAGTCGCAGCTTATCCAGGTAAAGCCCGAGGTTCTTGCCTGCGACCGGCGCGGCCAACAGCATGTTGGCCCTGACGGCAGTCAGGCTGTAAGGGCTGAGAAGAAAATATATCTCCGAGGGCTTCAAGCCGGCCTTATTGAGACCGTCCAGTTCGGACTTCAGCGCCAGTGTTTGCATGGCCGATTTATAAAGCTCACCGCCGGTCATGTTCAGGCGTTTGAGGAGCTGGCCGAGCTGCCTGTCTTCCAGGCAGTATATGAGCAGGGCGAAATATAAATGGGCCAGCGAAAGCGACCGTGCCAGCGACCTGGCGGAGGCAAAGGCCTTCTCCAGCGCCGTGTTCCAGGTAAGTGCGCCGTGCAGTTTGGCCAGCACTCCCAGCCCGAAGGCACGGCGCAAGATTTTCTCGGGCTGCTGCTCGCCCAGCCAGAGCATGAGCTCTCGCCGCAGGCGGTCGCCGCTGATGGTGTCCAGCATGTCCAGGTCGCGCAGCAGGGTGCGCTCGGTGCCGGGCTCCAGCCTGAAGCCCAGCCTCTGCTCGTAGCGCAGCGCCCGCATGATGCGGGTGGCGTCGTCCTGGAAACTGCGGTTGTGCAGTATGCGCACCAGACCCTTGTCCAGGTCCTTTTTGCCGCCGTAGTAGTCAATCAGCTCGCCGAAACGCGCCGGTTCGATGCCGGCGGCCATGGCGTTGACGCTGAAGTCGCGCCTTTTCAGGTCGGCCTTCAGGTCTGCCGGGAACACGCGGGGCAGCGCGCCGGGATAGGCATAGGTCTCGCCCCGGCAGGTGGCCAGGTCGATGCTGTAGCCGTTAATTTTGAAGGTGGCCGTGCCGAACCTGGTGTGGATGACCGGCCGGCTTTTGACGGACTTGGACAGGCTTTGCGCCAGCTCGACGGCGCTGCCCTCGACCGTGATATCGATGTCCCTACCGGGCCGCCCGAGCAGCAGGTCGCGCACGATGCCGCCCACCAGGTAGATGCCCTGTTTACGGGAACGGCCGGCTTTACCGATGCCGGCGATGAGCGAAAGAGCGGGCTTGTCCAGGCCGGCGTTGATGAGCTCAGCCAGGCTCTGCGGCATGCTCCTCCTCAGCCTCCGGCCCCACCAGCTCGTGCAGTATCTCGCCGGCAGGCCGGCGGGTTATAAAGCGGTCGAAGATGAATACTAATATGTCGGCGATGATGATAACGATGAACCCGGCCAGCCCGGTGATGCCCACGGTGAGCTCGTTGCCGCCGGAGATGAGCAGCAGCGCCAGGCCCGGGACGGCGTTGAGCGTGCCGTGAAATATGGAAGCCGCTATGACCGAGCCGGACTTGAGCCGTATGTAGCTGAACAGGGGGGAAAGCGCCAGGCACCAGGCCGTCATTATCAGTATGCCGAGCTGCGGGTGCTTGGGGTAGTTGAGGCCCTCGAGCACCAGAGGGGCGTGCCAGACGCCCCAGATGACGCCGATCAGCGCGGCCGATTTCCAGAAGCCCATGAAGCCCAGCTCCTTCTGCAGAAAGCCGCGCCAGCCCAGCTCCTCGCCGAAGGCCAGTATGGCGTTGATGGTCGTACCGGCCAGCAGCCCCTGCAGCAGCAGCATCCAGACCGGGTGCACCGGCAGGGACGCCATGCTCTGCCGCACCTGGTCTATCTGCTGAGGAGTCATGGAGCCGCTGAGCGCGCTGAAAAAGCCGGACAGATCCGGCGTGAAGGTGATGCCGGGAAGCAGCAGGCTGGCCCCCATGGTGGCGAAGGCAATGACGGGCGGCAGCAGCCAGGCCACGAAGAACCAACGGTTGATGCGGAAGGAGATGCCCAGGGGTTTGATTATGGGCTGTTTAAAAATCCCCTTCTGCACGATCAGCGCCATGATCATGGGCACCAGCATGTAGGCCGTGGCCAGCAGGCCGATGTATCTATCGTGATCACCGCCTGCCAGTAGAAGGTAGATATAGACCATCAGGTAGTTGACGACGAAGGTCAGGCCGAGGAAAAGCAGCAGCTTCTTGGCACGTATACTCATATATTTTCCGCCTTAAATATCGGGCATTATGCTCGGGGCCCGGTCCCGGTTGAACGAGCAGCAGCCCTCAATCACCATCAGCTGCTCCATAGTGCCGAAGGCCGTCAGCCTGCCGCCCGCCTCGATCTCCACCGAGAGGCTGGGGTTGATGTGCAGGTCGCCGTCCTTCTCCCTGAGCGCCAGTATGCGCACGCCGGGAAAGCGCTCCTCCACGTCCTTGATGTTGGTGCCAATAAGGGTGGACTTTTCACTGACGTAGACCTCTTCCACCAGGTACTCGCCCTCCTTGCCCAGAAGCACCGTCTCGATGAATTGCACCGTGGTGGGGCGCAGGGCCAGGCGGGCCATCTGCTGCCCGCCTATGACCTCCGGCAGGATGATGTGGGTCGCTCCCGCCTGCCTCAGACGCTTGGCGGCGTCCTCGTTGGTGGAGCGGCTGATGATGATAAGCCTGGGGTTGAGCTCACGGGCCGTAAGCACGGCGTAGGTATTATAGGCGTCATCGCCGAAGGCGGTGATCAGGCTCTTGGCCCGCTCGATGCCGGCCCGCTTGAGGACCTCGTGGTTGGTGGCGTCGTCCATGATGGTCAGGCAGTCCTGCTGAACGGCCCTGGTATAGCTGCCGAGGCTGTGGTCTATAACCACGAAATCAGCCTTTTGCTGCTTCAGCGTGCTGGCAATTGCCTCGCCCACGCGGCCGTAGCCGCAGAGGATAAAGTGATCGTTTAGTTTTTTGATCCTGACTTCCATACGGCGCCTCCTGAACAGGCCGAATTCACCTTCGAGAGTTGTCTGGACCACGCTGGTCAGTATGTAAAAGACCGCCCCGACGCCTCCCAGGATTAAAATTATGGTAAAAACGCGGCCGGCCGTGGAAAGGGGGTGGATCTCTTCGAAGCCGACCGTCGAGAGGGTTGTGACCGTCATGTAAAGTGAGTCAAGGAAGTCCCAGCCCTGGATGACCATGTAGCCGATTGTGCCGAGGGCAAGAATTCCTATGAGAGCGACAGCCCATTTAATGTAACGGCTCTTATTTCCCATATCCGCGCCCTGGACCCGGTTAACCGCCGGGGACTCTATTTCATCTTGCTGACGATATCGTCGATCTCGCCGACCGTCTGGAAGCGGTGTTCCACAATGTTGGTGATGATGCCGTTGGAATCAATAAAGTACGAGGTGGGGAAATACGGAGCACGGTAGACGCCGTCCACATCCCCCTGCGTGTCCATCAGTATGGGGAAGGTAATCTTCTCTTTGTTCACGAAATAGTTGACCTTGTCAGGGTCTCCCCTCACGTTAATGGCCAGTACGACCAGCTTGCTGCCGTATTTGTTAAAGGCCGCCTGCAGGATGGGCATTTCGCCCTCGCAGGCCGGGCATCCTTCCAGCCAGAAGTTGAGCAATACCGGCCTGCCCGAGAGCTGGCTGAGCGTGTACTTATTGCCTACCAGCGAGTAGAGGGTGAAATCAGGTGCACGTTTGCCCAGAGTCGGCCCTATTTCCACCGAGTTCTGGGTCTTGATGGGCTCTATCTCCTGTATGGTCTCCTTGCCGGCGCTGTCCTTTGACCTGATCCTCAGGTAATACTCTGTATTGGGCTTGAGCACTTCCAGCTTCACAGTATGCCAGATGGTCAGGTTGGGGCCCTGCGTGGACGACTCTGAGTAGTTCCTGTCCACGCCGTATTCCACGTCTCCCGTCGTCGGCTCGTCCGTCTTCCAGGTGACGGTCATGGAGCTGTCCGTGATGAAGCCGGTGCTGATGCTGGAGATCTCGGGGTAGCTGGTGTCCTTGCCGGACGTGGCGATCTGGTAGCGCTTGGAAACTATGGTATCGGCCAGCGCATCGAAGGAGTGCTCCGATACGTTGATGTTGTTGATGTTATAAACAATACGGAACCTGTAGGAAGTATTCGGCGACAGGTCCCTGAGCGTAACCGAGTGGATGGTCTGTGGAGTGGGGGTGATGACCGTCTGTATAACCTTGCCGTCTACGTCGATCTGCGTGGTAGTGGCGGCGTCCGTGGACCAGTTGATAATGGCGGATTTCTCGGTGATCGACTGTATCAGCACGTCGGAGATAGGCGGCTTGGGCGTCTTGAAGGAGCTGCCGGTGGTGACGCCGTGAACGATCTGCTCGAAGTCGGAGAGGTTCCAGACCGGCCCCTCGACCCTGGCGCGGATGATGCCGTTGCGGTCCAGGAAAACGAAGGTCGGCTCGTAGGACACGTTATAGCTCGTGCGCAGCTTGCCTAAAGAGTCCACTATTACGGGGAACTTTATTTCATAGTCCTGGATGAGCTTGTCGATCTCGCTGTGGTTGGTGCCTGAGGTGATGGCCACCACTATCAGCTCGTTGTGCGGATATTCATCGTATAGCTGCTGCAATTTGTCGGGAGTATACAGCTTGCGTATGGCGCCGTTGACGTAAAAGAACTGGTTGTCCCAGAAATCGCGGTCCCAGAAGACCAGGACGACATTGCGTCCTTTAAAGGCGCTGAGCGAGGTGGTGGTCCCATCGCCGAGCTCCATGGCGAAGTCCGGTGCTACATTGCCGATGTTGGATCCCGGGTGGGGAAGCACCAGTGCAATGATTCCCCAGAGGACCAGCGCCAGGATAAAAGCGCCCAGGGCCAGCGCCACCGGGCGGTTGTTTTTCAGCGTCTGCAGAATGGATTTTTTCTGTATGGGCTGCAGCCTGTCCTGCAGCCGGTGAAGGTGCAGCGAACGGTGATGGCTTTTTACGGCGACCTCGTGCTTTTTCCCAGGTGCCGCCGCGGCTGCCGCCACGGCCGCCTCAGCCTGCTCCTCGCCTTTCCCGGTTTTGCCGGCCTCTTGGCTATCTGCGGACGTCTCCGCAGCAGCTACGGCTTTCTCCTTTTCCTTATCCAGCGCGGCTTCGGCCGGCGCTTCTGCTTCCTTTTCTGCGGGCGGCTGTTCTGCCGCCGGCGGGGAAACCGGTTCTTCCTGAACCGCTGGTGCACCTGCCGGCGCGGCCGCCTCTTCTTTGGCCGGGGCAACCTCGGCCGGCGCGGCGGCCTCCTGCGGCTCGGCGGGCTCTTCTTTGCTGCCTGCAGCGGATGCTGTAACTGCTTCGGCCGGCTTTTCTGCCTCTGGCGCTGCCTCCGGTTCGGGCTTCTCGTCGGGCGGCCTGGAAGCGGAGGCCCTCTCGGCCAGCAGCAGCGGCGCTACGTCCGCCGCAAACCTGGCGCTGATCATATGTTGAATGTCTATGACCTTCTTCTCGAGCGCCTCGATCTTGTCCAGCAGGTGTTTGCTCCTGGACTTGTATTCCTGTTCAGATATCTCGTCGTTTTTCAGCTTGGCCTGAAGCTGGGCCAGGTCCTCCTGGCATTTGTCCAGCTCCAGCGTCCTGACAGCCAGCTCCTTTGACAGCTTATCCCTGATGGCGGTGATGGTCTGGCGCGCGCTGTCCACGGTGCGCTGGTGTTCTTTGCTTAGTCTATCGTGAGCGCCCTTCTCAGCGACCCTGTCCTCCCGCATCCGGTCAAGATCTTTGAGGATAGCTTCGGCCTTCTCTATTTTTTCGAAGACTTTTTTAATATCGTCCATTCAAAAATTCTGTTTTTATACCTGTTATATTAAGTTGAATTATACACCCGCCAGCCTAGAAGTTGTATGCGTCCCGCCTGTGAGCAGCATTGCATACCCATGTGTCAGTTCAACCGCGCAGTCAGTTAAATGAAGACATCCTTTGCACTATCTCTTCGTCGTTGAAGAAGGGGCCAACCTTGATGGACGTGATCACGCCGTCGCGGTTGATGAAAAAGGTGGTCGGTATCCCGTGTATGCCGTAAAGCGCCATCGTTTCACCCCGGCCGTCCACCGGTATGGTGAACTTAAGCTTATAAATTTTAGCGTAGGTGCGGGCGGTATCAAGCTCGTCCTGGGAGGCCACGGCCAGCACCACCACGTTGTCTTCCGACCATTGCTCGTGTATGGATTCGATGGAAGAGATCTCGTAGCGGCAGGGGCCGCACCAGGTTGCCCAGAAGTTCAATATGACATTCTTGCCGCGGTAGTCGCTCAGGCTGATCTGTCGCCCGTCCGTCGTGGTCAGGGTGAAGTCCGGCGCGACATCCCCGATGCGGTTGCCGGTTTTAATATTTGTGGGCTGGTCAACAGCTTTGGCTGCAGCAGGGGGAGCAGGGGCGGCGTGCATAACGCCGTCGATGACTGCCGCAGCTGCGATCAGCAGGATAAAAGCTCCTATCAGGGAAGACAGATAAATAATAGCTTTTGAATTCTTCATAGTCTCCGTTGCCGTAAATGAATTTACTGTACTGGCAGTACCTTGTTGACTTCGGCCAGCAGCTCGTCCTTGCTGGTGAAGCCGCCTATCTTGAATGACTTCATGGTGCCGTCCGGCGCCACGAAAAAGGTATAGGGATCGGCGCACTTGGGACAGCAGAACTTCTTATATACATCCTGGTTTTTATCGTAGAGTACTGTGAACGTATACCCGTTTTTGGACAGGAAGTCTTTGGTGGACATGCCAATGCCGTCCAGCGTGTTGACGGAAAGCAGTACCAGCCCCTTGCCCTTGTAGCTGTCATAGACCTCCTGGAAAAACGGCATCTCGTGCTTGCATTCAATGCAGTTAAGGTTCCAGGTATTTATTATGACCGGCTTGCCGGCGAAGTCGCTCAGGCTGACATTCTTGCCGTCCATGCCGATAAAAGTGAAATCAGGAGCCTTGTCGCCGATCTTGGGACAGGTGGTCTGCGCGTTGCCGCAGCCGTAAAGCGGCGTGATAAACAGCGCGGCTAGCAAAAGCAGCGGGATCAAAGCTCTCAACATCTGTATCTCCTCATATATAACGGTCTAGTTGGCAAAACGGCTAAGCCAGGTAAGCTGGCCGGCCAGCATCAGTATACCGACAATTATAAGCAGTACGCCGCTGATAATAGAAATCAGGCCGATGTGCCGGTTGAGTCCGCGCCAGAACGGCACGATATAGCTCCACAGCAGTCCGATGAGCAGGAAGGGGATGGCCATGCCCAGCGAATAAGCTGACAGCAGCAGTGCGCCCTTTAACGTCTCCTGGGTGTAGGAAGCGATGAACAATATGGAGCCGAGTATCGGCCCGATGCAGGGCGTCCAGCCGACGGCAAAGGCCGCGCCGATGACCATAGACCTTAAGTAGCCGGGGCTGTGCGAGCTCTTGACATGCATGCGCTTCTCGTAGTTGAGCCAGGGTATTTTATAGGCTGCGATGAGAAAAATGCCAAAGATGATGACGACTATGCCCGAGATGATGCGCAGCATCTCGGAGTAAGCGGTGATGGTGGAGCCGATGAGCCCGGCCGAGGCGCCCAGCCCGATGAACAATATGGAAAAGCCCAGCACGAAGAAGATGCTATGCAGCAGGGTTGGCCAGACGCGCCTTTTTTCTCCTGTATCGATGGCTGCTTCCCCGGCAAGGTTGGCCAGGTAGGCCGGGACCAGGGGCAGAACACAGGGAGAGAAGAAGGATAACAGACCGGCGCCCAGTGCAGTCCAGTAAGATATGTCGGTCAATTAATTTCCTATTACCCCAGAGACTTTTCCAGCACCTTCTGTATGTCTTTTTTGGGACGGTATCCCACGATCTGGTCGGCGGGCTTGCCGCCCTTGAAAACGATGATCGTGGGTATGCTCATCACGGAGTACGTAGAGGCGATCATGGGAGCCTCGTCAACATTGACCTTGGCGAATTCAACCCTGTCCTTGTATTCCTCTGAGAGCTCGTCGATTATGGGCGCGACCATGCGGCAGGGGCCGCACCACACCGCCCAGAAATCGACTAGGACGGGTTTCTGGGAGTCCAGCACCGTTGCCTTGAACTCTTTTTCGCCAACGTTTTTGATGTTTGCTGCCATTTCGCCTCCAGTAATATTACTTGCCGGTCGACCGGTCCTGAATCTCGTGGTTTAATATCTGGTCCGTCAGGCGGGTATTTTCTTTAATCTTAGCACCTCCGGCAATGATGCTGTTAGTGATAGAGGAATTCCGCCCTATGACCACCTTCTCCCACAGTATCGAGCCGGATATGACCGCGCTGTCTTTGACCTTGCAGCCCGGGCCAAGCACAGAGGGGCCCTCCAGGCGCACGCCGTCATCGATTACACAGCCCTTGCCCAGCATGACAGGGCCTTCGATCCTGGCCGACTTTTTTATAACGCAGTCTGTATCAACCAGTGCATCAGGATCATATAAGGGCGAGGTGCAGCGGCCCTGCAGCAGGTCGAAGTTGAGCTGCTGGTAGTTGCAAGGCGTGCCCATGTCTATCCAGTATTCGTTGCTGCTGTAAGCATAGACAGGCTCGGACGCCTCCAGCATGGAGGGGAAGACGCCGCGCTCGAACATGTAGAATTCGTCCTGCGGTATCCTGTCCAGCACTTCAGGCTCCAGTATATATATTCCGGCGTTGATCCAGTGGCTTGTAACTTTATTGGGCGGGGGCTTTTCCACAAAACGCAATACCCTGCCGTCGCCGTCCGTCTCTACCACGCCGAATTTGGTGGGATCTTCCACATGCGTCAGCGCTATGGTCGCTTGCGCTTTGTGTTCCTTGTGGAAACGCAGCATGTCGCTGAGATCGATATCTGTGAAGATGTCGCCGTTAAACACGAAGATGGTCTGGCTGATGTGCCGGTCGGCGTGCTTGACGGCGCCGGCCGTGCCCAGCGGCCTGTCCTCCAGGCTGTAGGTCAGCTTGATATCCTGCATGTGGCCGTGCCGGAAATAGTCGAAGATGGAGTCCGGCTTGTAGCCCATGGCCAGTACGATCTCGTTGATATTATGGCTGGTCAGCTTGCGGATGACGTGCTCCATGAACGGCCTGTTAACGACCGGGACCATGGATTTCACTATAGAATAGGTCAGCGGGCGGAGCCTGGTGCCCTCACCGCCTACGAGAATTATGGCTTTCATCGGGACAGTCGAAATATTTTAACGTGTTTATCTGGCAGGGGCAAACAATTGAAGCGTGTGGAGCTCAAATCTCGTAGTTGTCGCTGAACTCCTGCCTGACCTTCTGTTCCATGGGCTTGAGCTCGCTCTCGGGGGCGACGACGCCGGCGGAGTCTTCCAGTTGCTTGATGCGCTCCTCCAGCTTTTCCTGTTCGGCCAGCACCAGCCGTATGGCCTCAGCCACAGGGTCGGGCAGGCGGTTGTGGTCCAGGTCTATCCTGGGCTCCCTGTGCTCCTCCACAATACGGCCCGGCACACCCACCACGGTTGCGCCCGGCGGCACTGACTTGATCACCACCGAGCCGGAGCCGATCCTGGCCCCGGCTCCTACGGTGATGGCGCCAAGTATGATGGCGCGTGAGCCTATGACGACGTTGTTGCCGATGGTGGGATGCCTTTTCTTCTTCTGCAGGCTGGTTCCTCCCAGCACCACGCCCTGGTACATCAGCACGTCATCGCCTATCTCCGATGTCTCGCCGATGACTATGCCGGCGCCGTGGTCGATGAAGAAACGCCTGCCTATGCTGGCCCCCGGATGTATCTCTATCTGCGTGAAAAAGCGGTTGGTCTGGGAGATCATACGCGCCAGGAAATACCACTTGTGGCGGTAAAAGAAATTGGCCACGCGGTGCCACCACAGTGCGTGCAGACCCGGGTAGAGCACCAGCACCTCGAAGGCGCTCCTGGCCGCCGGGTCACGGTCCATGGCGGCCTGTATGTCCTCTTTCATCCGGGCAATGCACATAGCTACGGTTATTATATTATATTGAAGCCGTAACAGAACAGACTTGCCAGGGAAACGGTCAGGGGAGGCCAAACGCCTCTCTGGCGTTGGCCGTGGTTGCCCGGCCCAGCTCCGTTTCATCCATCCCCTTGATGCCTGCACAGGCTTTGAGGCTGCGGACCACGTCGGCAGGCTGCGAGCGGTAGCGCTGGCCGCGGCCGTACTCCACCGGGCAATCGGTTTCCAGCAGCAGCCGGTCCACAGGCGCCTCTTTGACGGCGCGGCGGTGCTCCTCATGGTACTCGGCGGCCGGCGTGGCCGATATGTAGTAGCCGGACCGGATAAGCTCTGCCAGCGTGCTGGAGAAGCCGGTGTACCAGTGAAAGACTACCACCGAGACCGCAAGCTCCGTCACGATCTGCAAGCAGTCCTTCCAGGCATAGCGGCTGTGCAGTGAGACCGGCTTGTTGTTGCCTACCGCTATTTTCAGGAGCTCACGAAGGACCGCTTTCTGCCTTTCTTTATCCGCCCCTTTGAGCACCCGCTTGTCGTAGTCCAGGCCCACCTCGCCGATGGCGCAGGCTGAGCCGATGTTGGCCTTGATGAAATCCAAGTTTTTCCCCATTTGCGCTTCGGTCAGGTTGCCGATGGCCCAGGGGTGCAAGCCGAGGGCTGGCAGAATAAAACCGGGATAACGCCGGGACAGGTCCAAGATCTTGCTGTTGGAGCTTAAATCCTGCCCAACGGCGATGACAGCCTCCAGGCCTGACTGCCTGGCACGGCCCAGAGCATCTTCTATATCCTCAATCTCGTCCAGGTGGGCGTGCGTATCGATCAGGCCGGCCATCAGAGGCTCCACAAAATATCTTCCGAGGTCATATCAAATACAGCGTCAGGCTGCATAATGCCTCGCTCCGTGACCAGGCCCGTTAACAGCTCCAGCGGCACCATGTCGAAGCCGGGCTCCGGCCTCCTGATTACGGCGGTAAAGCCGTTGACATCGAATTTGGCTGTTTCACAGACGGAGTAAACTGGCACCTTTTTGCGCTTGGCAGACCGGGCCGCCTCCAGTGAAGGCGTGCCGTTCATCAGCCAGCCGTGCAGCGACACAGTGTCGGCGCCAATGAGGATGATATTTGCCCTGGCCGTGTGCCAGTCTATCTGGCTGTCCGGCACCAGCCGGCACTCTATGCCGGCTTTCTCCAAGCGCTCCGCCGTCATCTTGCCGTATGATTTCCTGCCCTGGCGGGACTCGACGGCCAGCACCTTGAACTCAGTGCCCTTCTTTCTGGCCAGCTCCAGCGCGGTACAGGCTGCTGAGCTGTAGCTCACCGTCATGACAATATTCCGCCGGCCGATTAATTTGACAGCGTTACGCGAGGCCAGTGACGATGATTTTGCGGCCTGCCTGGCCAGTTTTTCCGCCAGCGCAACGCCTCTGCGTTTTACAGCGCCTGCCGTTTTCAGCCCGGACGCCTGGCGTGAAAGCTCCTGGCGGAACTTATATGAGTAATTGGCCAGGGATACCATATACGGCCTGGCCTGTATGAGCGCACCGGCTACTTCGGCGATCTCGGCCTCCAGCTTCGCTTTAGAAGGGGCCATGCTCTCCAGGCAGGCGGTTTTTAGTATTTGCAGGGACTGCCGCGTGTTCCAGCCGGCGCCGTGCTCCAGGTCATTCTTCAGTGCGGTGACGCTTTTTCTCAGCTCAAGCTTCATGATTTTAACCGGCCGGCCTATATGTGCAGCTCAATAATATCATTGTCCTTCAGTACGTGTTCCGGGCCGACCCTCTGGCCGTCGAACTTGCCAGAGCCCCAGACTACCGCATACCGCAGCTTATGGCTGAAGTCCTTGTGCACCTGTTGGGATGCGTCCTTGACGGTTGCGCCCTGCGGCAGGATTATCGGATCGCTTAAGTCAACCTTCGTGCCGGGGGACTTAGTATGCACCCTTATGATGCGCAGGTGCGCAAAAAGCTGCCTCTTGAGCTCCTCCAGGTTTTCCTTGGAGTCGGCTGAGACGCGGATGACGTCCAACTTCTTACTGTAGGCAGTGTTGAGTGCTTTAAGCCCTTCGTCGTCGATGTCAAGGTCGCCCACATTGCCGATGATATACATCCTGCGGGCCCTCAGACCGGTGCCGGCCATATCCGTGCCCTCAACCTCGGACACGATGGACATTTTTTCCAGCTCTTTCAGCGTGGCCTCCACCTGGTTCAAGGGATTGTCCGTCAGGTCTACGACTATGGCAAGCAGGTCGGCGCTGCGCAGTATGTTGTTGGACCAGACCCGCGCCTCCTCCATGTTTATAGCCGGCATGTCCACCAGCTGGACCTGGATATTTTCAAAGGGCATCATGCCCACGTTGGGGGACTTGGTGGTGAAAGGGTAATCAGCCACCTCCGGTTGCACCTTGGTCAGGGCGGCCAGCAGTTTTGATTTTCCAGTATTAGGCGGCCCCACCAGTGCGACCTGCCCGGCGCCCTCCTTGGGTATATTAAAGGCCTTCCTGCTGGTGGCATATTTCCTCTCGGCCTCCTCGGTTATCCTGGCAATTTTGCGTCGCAGGTCGGCCTGCAGGTGGTCGGTGCCCTTGTGCTTGGGCATGATGGCCAGCATGGCCTCCAGCGCCTGCACCTTTTCATCCGGCGTGGTGGCGCTGCGGAAGCGTTTCTCAGCTTCAAAATATTGCGGCGGCAGGTTTGCCGGCATCGACCTCCCCTACGATTCAGCTGCAGATATTCTAACCTAAAAACGCCTAAAATTCAGGCTTGGTCAGTATGACGAGCGGGATGGCCAGTATGGCCAGGGCTCCCGCGATCACGAAGCCCGAGGCATAGCCAGGCACCGCGCCGCTGATGACAGCTCCGACCAGCGTGGCAAGCGTTACGGTCGTGGTCACCACGCCCAGGTTGCCGCCCATGCGTGATGAGATGAAGAGGTTGGAGGTTATCAGGGAGCGCGTGACCATGACCATACTGTCGCCCAGCGCGTGGCTGAGGCGGGTGGCCAGGACAGTGCCGAAGCTGGTGGCGAAAAACAGGGATATATTGGTTATGCCTGAGACTATGATGCCGGAATAGAACAGGGCAGCCAGTCCGCGGCCGCGCGCGTTGAAGCGGTCGCCGATGATGCCGTTGAACACGGCCAGTATGGCCATGACGTCGGCATGTATAAAGAAAAGCAGCCCGACCATGGAATCGTCCAGGCCGACTTCCTTATTCAGGTAAAGGCTGAAGCTGGACTGTTCCGCCCCGGCGTGCAGGGAAAAGAGGAAGACCAGTATGATGAAAACGATGGCTGACTTGCTGGAAAGGTCGGTCCTGTAGTCGCTCAAACGCACCATGGAGCCGGGCACATCGTTGAGAAACAGGCACAGCACGAACGAAGGCACAAGGCCAAGCATGGAGAAAACTATCACCCCGTTCATGCCGTAAACCGGCATGATGAAGCCGCCGAAGAACGGCCCGAGGCCGTAGCCGATGAGCAAAGCGGCGTTGAATATGCCCAGCTTGAAGCCGCGGATCTTGTCACCCAACGACTTGAAGTAGAGCGCCGGCAGGGCATTATTGAACAGCGCGTTGCCGGCCCCTCCCAGGGCGACAAAGCCCAGGGTCTGCCAGAAGTCCTGGACGGCCAGCAGGCCAGCCAGCCCGGCAGCGAAGATAAACAAACTGGTTATCACCAGCTTCTTGGGGGCGATGCGGTCGACAAAGATGCCGAAGGGTATCATCAGTACCAGCGAGACCAGCGGGAAGACGGCCACCAGCACGCCAACCTGAAAGTGGCTGTATCCCTGGTTGACCCAGTATATGGTGACATAGGTCAGCACGGCCCAGATGCACATAGACTGCATCAGCTGGACCAGGCAGGGTATTACGTAACGCCTAAAAAAAGATACTTCGTCCATGTCAATTTTGGGAAGTTACAAGTATACCAGATAACAGGCTGAGGGTGAAGCGACATTCATTTGTGGCCCCGGCAGAGGGCGTTTCTTGCATTATCCAGATATTACACGTATAGTTATAACAGTGGTTTTAGTTCAGGTTACCGCCAACTTAATTACGTTACCGCCTTTTACCCCTTCGTTTTTCCGAGTTGCCCGATGACCCCGACACAAAGCCATTAATAAAATAAGGAGGTCATCACGTGGGCTTTACCGACAAAAAAATGACCTGTGCCGACTGCAACCAGGAGTTCACCTTCACTGCAGCCGAACAGGAATTCTACGCGTCAAAGGGTTTCACCAATGAACCCAAGCGCTGTCCGGATTGCAGGCAGGCCAGGAAATCTGCACGCGGTTCCGGCTCGGGACAGAGGAAAATGTTTCCGACGACTTGCGCACAGTGTGGCAAAGAGACCGAGGTACCCTTCGAGCCGAAGATGGACCGGCCGGTTTACTGCAGCGACTGCTACAGCGCTATCAAGTCGAAGAAATAAGCGTTAGCAATCGCTATCCCAGGCAACCGGCGTGTGCCGGATTAATTACATAGGAGAGTTTTTAGAACATGAACATATATATAGGCAACCTGGCTTATGATGTGACGGAAGAAGAGCTGCGCAAAGAATTCGAAGCATTCGGCGAGGTCAGCTCCGTCAACGTTATCAAGGACAGCTACAGCGGACAGTCCAAGGGCTTTGCCTTTGTGGAGATGCCCAAGCTGCAGGAGGGCCAGGCAGCCATAACCGGGCTGAACGGCAAGAAGATCAAGGAGCGCACAATTACGGTAAACGGCGCCCGCTCAAGAGGCGAGGGTGGACGTGGCGGCGGCAGGGGAAGCAGGCCGTCCTACGGACACAGGGGTGGAGGCGGAGGCGGAGGCGGCCGCGGAGGCGGCCGGGGTGGAATGCGCAGGTATTAATAAGCGTTTGCTTGCATAATAAAAGGGCTGGCTGCAATTGCAGCCAGCCCTTTTTTCGTTGATTCAAATGGGAGCTACACCCAGCCGCGCAGCTTCATAGCTTCTACCACGCGTTCCACGGCCCTGACATAGGCCGCCTGGCGCATGTTGATCTTGTAGTCCTTGTGCGTATCGTAGACCGAGTGATAGGCGGTGGTCATCTTGTTGTCCAGCTTGGCGTAGACCTCGTCCTCGGTCCAGTAGAACATATTGAAGTTCTGCACCATCTCGAAGTAGGAGACGGTCACGCCGCCGGCGTTGCACAGGAAGTCCGGTATTACGTGAATGCCCTTCTTGTAGAGTATATCGTCCGCCTCGGGGGTGCAGGGGCCGTTGGCCAGCTCGGCGACTATCTTGGCTTTCACGTTGGGTGCGTTTTTCTGGGTGATAACGTTTTCCATGGCGGAAGGTATTAGTATGTCGACATCAAGCTCCAGGATATCCTCGCTGCTTATCTTGTCGCCCACCTTGAGGTTGCAGACCGACGTGGTCTTGGTCTTGACCTTCTGGGCTTCGTCGGCGTCGATGCCGCTCTTGCATAAGCAGCCGCCCTGGCTGTCGCATACGGCCACGATCTTGGAGCCGAACATTTCCTTGGCCAGCTTGGCCGCGTAATAGCCGGCGTTGCCGTAGCCCTGGACGGCGATGGTGGCCTTGGAAAGGTCTATCTTAAGCTCTTTGGCCGCCTCGCGGATGCAGTACATGCCGCCCTTGGCCGTGGCGTCGCCCCTGCCCTTGGAGCCGCCCAGAGCCAGAGGTTTGCCCGTGATCACGCCGAACTGCGATTTACCGGCCATGGCCGAGTACTCGTCCATGATCCAGGCCATGATCTGCGGCGTGGTATAGACGTCAGGCGCTGGCACGTCCCTCTCAGGGCCGATGAACTGATAGACGGCGCGTGCATAAGCACGGCTGAGGCGTTCCAGCTCGCCCTCCGACATCTCCTTGGGGTTGCAGATGATGCCGCCCTTGCCGCCGCCCAGCGGCAGGTCCATCAGGGCGCATTTCCAGGTCATCCAGGCCGCCAGCGCGCGCACTGTGTCTACTGTTTCATCCGGGTGAAAGCGGATGCCGCCCTTGGTCGGGCCCTTGGCGTCGTTATACTGTACACGGAAGCCCTGAAAGAGCTTGACCGCGCCGTTGTCCATGCGTACCGGCAGCGAGATATGCAGCTCGCGCATGGGGTTCTTGAGCACCTCGGTCACATCGGGATCAAGCTTGAGTATGCGCGAACATTTATCGACCTGCTTTCTGACGATCTCAAATGGATTGATGTCTGACATAACTCCTCCTGTTTATTAAGAAATGAATATTAAATATTGTTTGGGACTGGCTTAACGGGTATGCCGCGGCCCCTGAGGTACTCCTTGGCCTGGCGTATAGAAATTTCCTTGAAGTGAAAAATTGACGCCGCCAGGACGGCTGAAGCCTTGCCTTCAACCACGGCTTCATACAGGTGCTCCAGCTTGCCGGCCCCGCCGGATGCCGTGACCGGCAGGGAGACCGCCTCAGCCACGGCCCTGGTCATCTCCAGGTCGTAGCCTTCCTTGGTGCCGTCTGCGTCCTTGCTGGTAAGCAAAATCTCTCCGGCACCCATCTTCTCCACCTTCCTGGCCCAATCGACGATGGCTATACCCGTCGGCTCGTTGCCGCTCTTCACCACGACTTCAAGCCTGGGACGCCCGCTGCCGGGAGGATTCTTGAGGCCGTCGACCGCTACCACGATGCGGTCCTTGCCGAACTCCTGTGCCGCCGCCTTGATAAACTCGGGCGACTTCACCGCCGCTGTATTGATGGACACCTTGTCCACACCGGCGTCGATCAGTATTTTCATATCTTCCAGGCTGCTGATGCCCCCGCCCACGGCAAAAGGTATGGTCACCTTCTCAACCACCCGCCGCACCCAGTCCAGCCTGGTTTTCCGGTTCTCCACGCTGGCGAAGATGTCCAGGAACACCAGCTCGTCAGCTCCCTCGCGGCAGTAGGCCTCTGCCGCCTCTACCGGGTCACGTGCGTCCTTGATATTTACGAACTTGACGCCTTTGACCACCCTGCCTTCCCTGATATCCAGGCAGGGAATAATTTTGACCTCTTTCATTCAATCAACTCCTCAAAATCAACCAGGTTTTCATAGTCCACCAGAGTGCTCATGGCGTGTGTCTCGATCTCCACTCCCGATTCCGCCACTGCAGCTACGGGGTTGAGGCCGCCGATGAGGACCATGCCCAGGCGGTTCAGCTCTACGGGTATCTCGCAGACGGGCTCGCTGACGTTTCCCACTGTCAGCACGGCGTTCATTTTAGCCTTGGAAAGCTTGTTGATAACCTCGTGCGCCAGCGGGCGTGCAATGGATGGTATTTCACGGAAATTGGCCAGTATGTTGCCGTCGCCGTCCCTGGCCACGCCGGCCACGGACGTCATTTTAGCCTTGATGAAGATTTCTGAGGGGTCCAGGGAGCAGCCGTCATAGTGGATCAGCTCTACAAAGCGCAGCGGCTGGTGGTCCTGTATCTGCAGCAGCCCGGCGAACTTGGAGTTCATGGGGATGCCGGCCTTGAGCAGCGTGCCGTTAACAATTATGCTGCAGACCGTGGCCAGCGCCACCCTGCCCTCGGGTATGATCAGGTCGCCCAGCTTGCTTCCGCCGTGCTTGGCCATTGCCAGGTTACCGGCGCACAGCCTGGCCTTGAAGATCGGCCTCATCAGGCGCAGCGCCTTCTGGAAGTCCTGCTTCTTGAAGACGGTCACGTTGACGGGCACCAGCCCGGAGCGCCGGTCCAGGTCGAAGGTTGTGCGGAAGGCCAGCAGCTCGATCCTGGATATGGCAAAGCCCACCTTGTCCTTTACCATGGCATGCTTGAGCTCGGCCAGGCCTGCCTCGGTGATGACCCTGCCGTCCCGGCGGCCGGCCAGGCGCGTCAACCCCTGCTCATCCATTAGTTTGAGGTGATAGCGTATGGCCCGCTCGCCCAGGTCAATCCCCAGGTCCTTGAGCCTCCTGGCAATGACGATGGAGCCCAGGGCCTCGGTGGAATTAGAGAGCACCCTGAGAATGGAGAAGGTCTTTCTTTCTACGCCCTGAGTGTCAAACGCCATATTCTTGTGGATTACGGAAACCGATTGCCGAATTATAACAGCAGTAAATGTAGACGTCAAGGGGTTATGCCAGAAATATTAGATAGGAAATTGCAGTAAGCGGAAAATTAACGGCAAAAGGTCAGGCGCAGATGATGTCCAGAAAGCAGATGGCCCTGTGCGCCGTGGGGTCAGCCAGTATATGGGCGTAAAGGCCGTTGGAATTGTGGCTCACGTCTATCAGGTGGATAAGCGCACTGAAATCGGCCAGCTCCGGCATCAGCTCGGGCAGCATATTGCGCGAGCCGTTGAAGAACTGCTCGTTAAACCTGGACTCGGGGTCGGATGGATAGACGGGCAGGTACATGATGCCAGATTCCACCAGGTCCTGGAAGAAATGCGTGCCGTAAGAGACCTCCGGTATATGGCCGCGCTCCTCGCGCGCCATCTCAACCAGCACCGAGGTATTGTCGATGTCGGAATAGCCAACGTTCACGCCCAGGTTGATGTTGCTGCTGCCCCACCTGCCGGGGCCCATCATGATGACGCGCCCTTCCGTCACGGCCGGGTGCCGGTTGATCTTGCCCACCACGCGGCCCACTGACTTCTTGACGTCGACCGACTCGATGCAGGCGTATTTATCGGGGTCAATATAGAGGATGTAGCCTATATTGTGCAGGGCACCTCCGCTGATGAAGCGGTTAGAGGTGAACAGCATCCTCTCATCCGGTATATTTTCGGGAAAATCGATGTGCCCGGCCGTGCCCGGAAGCCTGAGCGAGCGGCACTGCAGCAGGTTGATCTTAACCCCGCCGTCGGGGTCGATGCGAGCCGTGAACTCGGTGTCCACCGGCTGCCCGTAGGCCTCCTCCAGACGGGTGAGCATGGCGTCCATTGTCTTAACAAAGGGCGTTTTGTTAATGAAGTTGTTAAAGGTCAGCACCAGGTCGTCCGCCCGGCCGCGCGGGCAGGCGCTGACCATCTCCTGGGGATAGCCGTCCGTCAGCAGCGAGGCCACCATGTTGAGGTTGGGATAGTCGCAGTCCGCCAGCAGGTCGGACAGCGGCTCGGAACGGAACTCGTTGCCGGCCAGGTCCAGCACGTCCACGTTGTGCTGGGAATACCTGGCTATCTTGGTGCCTGCCTCCGGCCTGAGCTGCGGGTGGCTGACCGCCACGATGCGCGTATAATCTCCGCCCACGCGGTTGACGGCGTGCGTGCCCAGCCCGAAGACCAGACGTATCATGCCCTTGTTGGAATCTATCCTGTTGGTCCAGGCATAGAGGTTGCGGGAGAAAGCTACGCCGGCCAGGGGCGGGAAGAAAAACTGCTTGTAGGGCATGCCGGAGACGCGCTGCACCAGTATGGCCATCTGCTCGTCGTTCTCGCCCAGCCCCTGCTTGTGCCGGTAGGACAGGGCGTCCGGGTTGATAGCGCTGGCATAGACCAGCTTGACCGCCTGCAGGAAGGCTTGCATGCGCTGCTCGGGGCTGCCCTGGTTGGCGCAGAACTCGCTGCGGTATTTGCCGGCGAAGGCGTTGCCGAACCTGTCCTCCAGCAGGCTGCTTGAGCGCACTATGATGGGCGCCTGCCCGAAGTAATCAAGCATGTCCCGGAACTGCTCCATGATCTCGGGCGGGAACTCGCCGTCCAGGAAGCGCCTCTCCACCTGCTCGAACTCTTCGTGAGACATCTGAGAGTCCCGCGTGAGCTGCATGCGCATCTGGAACAGGTCGTTCTTTACCAGGAAGGTGAAGAACACGTCTGAGCCGATATAAAAAGAGTCATGTGGCTCCAGCACCTGGGCGAAATCGGCCTGATTCTTCTCGGCCAACAGTATCCTGCGGGAAAGCAACATGCCTGCCGCCTTGCCGCCGATACGGCCCGACCCTATCAGGCGGCTGCGGGTATTTATCAGGTCCTCAATGGTGAAATAGGCGTCGGCCAGCTTGTTGAATGACGGGTGGTCGCCGATCATCATGCGGATCAGCTCGTGCTTGAGCGATGCTATCTCCGGCGTATATTCATTCTGTTGCTGCTCGATGCTGCGGTACTGCTGCAGCCGGTCGTAGATCACCTCCCAGGGGGCACCGGAGCTGACAGAGGTGCTCAGCGGCTGCTTCAAAGCGATTGTGGAAACGGCGGCCGCATCTCCGCTGATGGAAACGGGCGCCCACCCGTTGTCAGAGACAAGGTGCGGCAGGAACATCTGTGAGGAATAGCGGTTCCAGACCTTGATAGGGTGGATATACATGGAGTTTTTGACGTGGTAGATATCGATCAATATCTGCGTGGTATCGCGTATGCGCGCCACTGCGGAGTGAAGGTGCTTGCCGCGCGCCAGCGCAAAGTATGCCACCGGGCCGAGCTCGAATATATAGGGACAGGTGACCATGAAGAAGTTGGCCAGCAGCTCATCCGTGGCCCAGGTGGTGACCAGCGAGGACAGGTTATCGAAGACCAGCCTGGCGTCCCTGGCGCAATCACGTATGGTGTTGTGCACCTCGCCACTGAAAAAATCGAACCCGGGCGCAGGGTCGATGGTGACCACTTTGACCCCCGGCAGGTCCGGCAATATCGGCGGGTGCGAGGCGAAGCGAAAGTAGATGCACTGCAGCTTGTTGGCAATGGCCTCCCTGGCGAAACGCTCGGCGAAGAAAGCATAGTCGGTGAGGTTGTCTATCTGCCAGACAATGTTATCGCCGGGCAGGTACCCCTGCAGCAGGCTGTCCAGGTCCTGAATGCCGCTGCTGATCTCTTCGTGGGCCATATTGTCTTCCTTGATAGCAGGTTGATTGTAACATTTTTTGCCCGCAGGTGCCGATGTGATTAGAATTAAATTTGTTTTCAGTTTAAAAGAGGTATGACCATTCATGATTAATCTAAATCCCTATCAGGAGCTCAAGTTTGTAGAGGGCGCCGAGACGGCTGAAAGTGCACCTGCTCAGGGCGGCACGCCCGCACGCAGCCCGGAGATTCTTGATGCCTATTCCGAAGCCGTAGCCAACGTAGTTGAAAGCGTCTCCTCCGCCGTGGTGCACATAGCCGTCAGGCGCAAGGTGCAGGACAGAAGGGGCAGGGGCCTGGAGACCGAAGGCAGCGGCAGCGGCATCATCATCACACCGGACGGCTACGTTGTCACCAACTGCCATGTAGTGGAGAATGCAGCCGAAGTTGATGTGGTCCTGTCCGATGGCGGTAGCTGCCGTGGCCAGATAATAGGCAAGGACGCCGCCACTGATGTTGCGCTGCTAAGCATAGGTCAGGCCGGCCTGCCGGCCGTCAGGTTCGGCGACTCCGCCGCGCTGCGCGTCGGCCAGCTTGCCATCGCCATCGGCAGCCCGCTGGGCTTTCAGAGGACGGTGACCACCGGCGTCATCAGCGCACTGGGCCGTTCCATGCGCAGCCTGAGCGGCAGGCTGATAGAGAACGTCATCCAGACCGATGCCGCGCTCAACCCGGGAAACAGCGGAGGCCCGCTGGTTGATTCCCGCAGCCGCATGATAGGTATAAACACAGCCATTATCCAGATGGCCCAGGGCATTTGTTTTGCCATACCTGTAAATACGGTGCGCTGGGTGGTTAGCCAGCTATTTAAAGAGGGCAAGGTGACCAGGGGATTCCTGGGCATATCCGGCCAGAAGGTGCCGCTGCCGACGCGCGTCATCCGCTACTACAACCTGCCAAATGACAGCGGCGTACAGATAGTCTCGGTGGTGGCGGACAGTCCGGCCTCCAGCGTGGGCTTAAGGGAGGGCGATATCATCGTTCAACTGGACGGCAGCGCTATCTCCAGCATCGATGACGTGCATACGCTGCTGGGCAAAGAGTCAATCGGCAAGAGGCTGGATGTGGTGCTGCTGCGGGACTGGACCGCCCGGATGGAGAAGTCCATCACGCCTATTGAAAGCCCTGATTAGGCTCCCTCTGCAGCCGCGTTCAGCTACTTACGCGTTCCCGTATAAGTAGCCTGTCCCTGGTAACTGGCGGTCTTCACGTTGCCCGAGGAGCTATAGCTGGCTGTGGCGGTATATGTGATGACGGCGTTTACCTGGTTTTGAGATACCAGGGTGACCGACACCTTGTCGGTATAGCTGGCCGTCATATCCCTGATGCTTCCCAGTGACGGCACGATCATTGCAACTGCAGCGGGAAGGCTGCTCATGGTTGCACTGCCTCCGCCGCTGAAGGTGCAGGACTTCTTGTCGGCGCTTTCTGTGGCTACCACAGCATTGCGGTTATGGCTGATGCCCATGTTGTTAAACCACATCTTGCGGCCGTCGTAGCTGATGTCCAGGCCGCCGCCTGTGCTGCTGATGGTCCAGGTGGATGATTTTGGCAGCACCTGGTCAATGATCACGGCAGGTACTTCGGAGGGCAGCGCCGGCTGAATGCTTCCCCTTGTCATGGCCCAGTTGCCCACCAGGGGTTCGGCGCCGGCCGCAGAATTGCTGCCTGCAATAGCCCCGGGATTGACTTTCACACAGGCCGCCTGCGTCGTGAAGAGCAGGGCCGCCGCCGACATGGCCAACAGCAGGGACAAGCGCCTTTTCATGTGCACCTCCGTATCTGCCGGGAAGGGACGATTTTCAAATATTTACCGGCGGTATTATACTTTTATAATCCCAAATTTGCATCAGGACTTACCGCATGATAAAAGAAATCCAGTCAGACCTGTTCTGCATCGAATTGCCCCTGCCCCGCAATCCGCTTAAATCGATTAATGCCTACCTGCTCAAAGGAAAGAGGCGTAACCTGATAATCGATACGGGGATGAACCGCGATGAATGCAAGGAGGTGCTTTTCCCGGCGCTCAAGAAGCTCGGGGTGGACCTGTCCGCGACCGACCTTTTCATAACGCACCTGCATTCCGACCACTTCGGGCTCAGCGGAGACCTGGCGACCGACAGCTCAATATGTTATTTTCCCGCCGCCGAGATGAAGGTGGTGCAGGGAACCGGGCACTGGGGGGAGTTCGTCGACTTCTTTGCCGCCAACGGATTTCCCATGGACGCGCTGCGGGAATCGCTTTCCAAGCACCCGGGAATGCTCTACCGGCCCAGCCGGCTGGTGCAGCTGACTCCGGCGCATGATAACCAGGATATTCCGCTGGATGGCTTCGAGCTGGTCTGCATAGAGACGCCGGGCCACTCGCCCGGTCATACCTGCGTCTATGACAGGGAGAGGAAGATATTTTTCTCGGGCGACCACATACTCTTCGATATAACGCCCAACATCTCCTACTGGCCTGAGATGAAGGATGCATTGAGGAGCTATCTTGAAAGCCTGGACAAGGTGAGCGGCCTGGAAGTAAAGATGGTATTGCCGGGTCACAGGAACTCGTGGCATAAGCACGGCGACAGGATTGCCGAGCTCAAGCAGCACCACCGCCACAGGCTGGACGAGGTACTCACCGCCCTGCAGGAAGGCGACATGACTGCCTACGAGGTCGCCCCCTATATAACGTGGAAGATTGAGTACACCGACTGGGAACGCTTTCCCATCCAGCAGAAATTCTTTGCCGTGGGCGAAACAGTGGCCCACCTGCACTATCTGGAGCACGGGGGAACCATCACCAGCCGGGGCGAGAACGGGCTGACCTATTTCTCCCTGGCCTGATATTGCCTGGCTTCCCTTTATAAGCTATCATATCGGGGCTCGGGCAAGTGTAAGCGGATTATAAATGAGATACAGGACAGGCGAAGGCGAGCTCATCCCCATCATCGTTCTTATACTGACCAACGTGGTGGTCTATATAGCCATTTACGCAACCAGCCTGGCCGGCAACAACATACTTCCCTACCTGGCGCTGTCCCGCTCCACCTTTTTTACCTACCCGTGGACCCTGGTCAGCTATATGTTCACACACGAGGGGTTCTTCCACCTGCTGTTCAATATGCTCACGCTCTACTTCTTCGGAAGTTTTCTCAACCGCATCACCGGCCTGAAATATTTTTTGCTTGTCTATTTTATTGGCGGAGTGCTGGCGGGCCTGGTCATCCTTTTGCTTTCCCCCGCATACACGTTCACTGTGGGTGCATCGGGAGCAATCTTTGCGCTGGGCGGGGCGCTGGCCGTGATCACGCCCAGGCTCAAGGTATTCGTCTTTCCCATACCCGCCCCTATGCCGCTGTGGGTGGCCATACTGATAGGGTTCCTGGTGCTGGCCTTGGTACCGGGGGTATCCTGGCAGGGGCACCTGGGAGGCCTGCTCTTCGGCCTGCTGTCAGGATGGTACCTGCGCAGCAGGCTGCGCGTGATCATCTAGTGCCGGGCAGGTCTTATTGCCAGGCCGGCGTGATGGTCCCGTCCTGCGCCTGCCAGTAGGGTAGCCATGATAGGCCGACGAATTTCACCACGATATCCTTCTTGGCGGGCCTGATCGAAATCCTGGTCAGCTCCTCGGTTGCCGGGTCCGTTTTGGCGGCGAGCTGGTCGGTTTCGGCCTTAAACTCGGCTTCGATGTCCTCCAGCCTCTGCTGGCGTGCGGACACAGTCTCCTTGGCGCGGTCAACGTCCTGTTTTTCCTTCATTATGCGGCCGGCGCCGCGGGCTGCCGTGGTGGCCCTTCCCAGCGTGCCTGTGCTGAGAGGCTTTCCGCCCAGGAATGCGCCCAGCAGCGTGGTGCCGACTGATATGACGGTCTGCATCTGCTGCTGCTTCTGCTGCTCGGCCTCGCGGTCCACGGCCTGCTGCGCCTTGCGTACCTGCTCATCCAGTGAAGCCATCTTGACCTGGTATTTCTGGCGCAGGTTATCCAGCATCTCGTCCCGCTGCTCGCGCACGGACTGCGAGAGCCTTATGCGGAAATCCCGCTCGGACTCGCCGGGCTTGCTGAACTGCTTGTAGGTCGGGCTCTTGAACAGCTCGTACTTGCGGCTGCCGTAAAGGTAGTTGGTGAAGGCTGTCGTCCAGGTGTCGTAGCTGCGTGCCTTGGCCGCAATGGGCGGAAGGCTGCTGAACAGAGCCTTGGCCTGCGGGTTCTTCTCCAGGTCCGAGATGGCAAAATCGGCGTCCCTGGCGTTATCCCAGTTGACCGGCACAACCTCGTCCGTGATGTCCGTGGTAACGGTAGCATCTTCCTGCGTGTCGATGCCCGTTTTGGTATCACTGAAGTGCACCTGTGCTGAGCCCAGCACGGCCGGTTTATATAGTATGTTCTTACCTGCTTGGCTGCCCCTGACCGGCACAAAATACTGCGGTACTTCGGGTGGAAGGATGGGGCGGTCGGCTGTCTTGGACGTGGGTGCAGCACCTCCGCCGGTCCCGGCCGCTGCCGCCGCCGGCGCGGGCCTGGCGGGCATCTGCGCCTTTATTGGGTCCATGAGAACTTTTATCTGGTTGCGTGTCAGCGGGCCGGTCAGGTAAGACATGGCCCAGCGGCTCTCCATGACTACCGGTGCATCGTCATGCACGTTGTTCATGAGGAAGATGCGGTTGCCCAGCGCCGCCAGCGTTTGCTCCATGGCCTGGCGGTTGAACTTGGCGCCCTGCGTGGCCGCTGCCCCTTCCAGCCCTTCCAGCACGCGCTGCTTGTCACGCTCGGTCTGCAGCCTGCCGAGTAACCAGGTTCCGGCGTTGGAAAGGCCTTTATAGTCAAGGTCCACGGAGTTCTGCGTGGCCAGCAGGATGCCCACACCGAAGGCCCTGGCCTGTTTCAACAGCGTCAGCAGCGGTTGCTTGGACGGCGGATTGGCCACGGGTGGGAAATACCCGAATATCTCGTCCATATATACCAGTGCTCTCAGGCTGGTAGTGCCTGGCTGCTGGCGCATCCAGGCCAGCACCTGGTTGAGCAGCAGCGAGACAAAGAACATGCGCTCTGCATCGCTAAGATGTGCGATGTAGAATATGGCCAGCCTGGGTTTGCCGGAGGGGCCGTGCAGAATCTGGCCGATGTCCAGCGCCTCGCCCTCCAGCCAGGTGCTGAAGCCGGGCGCCGCCAGCAGGTTATTGATCTGCATGGCCAGCTCGAAGCGGTCTTTGGCGGGGTAGAAGGAGTCAATGTCCATCACGCCTATTTTGCTTATGGGCGGTGACTGTATCTGCTGAATGAGGGCGGCCAGGTCCAGGTCACTTCCGCCTCTCCAGGTGTTGCTGAGTATGGTGGAAATCAGTATATGGTCTTTGCTCTTAATGGGATCGGCGTCTTTGCCTACCAGCCCCAGCAGGCTGGTGACGGTCGAGGTTATCCTGTCCCTGAGCAGCTCGTCGTCCTCCAGCACTGCGGAGGGTGGGGCTGCAAAGGACTTCAGGATTGAGACCGGAATGCCTGCCGTGCTGCCGGGAGTATAAATTACAAAATCAGCAGCCTGCCTGAGCCGGGCGATGCGGTCGCCGCTCTCGCCCCATGAGGACAGGCCGTTCTTCCAGAGGTCCGCCTGTTTGGCGGCGTAATCCTGCGGTGAAAGTCCCTTGCGGCGGGCGTCGTCCTCGTTTATCCACGGTGCGAAGTCTTCGGCCCGCAGCTGAGGGAAGGTCAGCAGCAGGTTGGTCATGTCGCCCTTGGGGTCGATGATGATAGCCGGCACGCCGTCGAGGGCCGCCTCCTCCAATACGTCGATGCACAGGCCGGTCTTGCCGCTGCCGGTCATGCCCACGCAGACGCCGTGGGTCACCAGGTCCTTGGAATCATACAGTATCAGCTTTTCCCCTGAGCTTTTGCCTGCCAGGTTGTACTCCCTGCCCAGGTAAAAAACGCCCAGTTTTTCAAAGTCTTCCATCTTCTGCCCCCTGATGAGAATTTTTTATTTTATTTCCGTTGAAGCAGCGCTGCCCTCCTGCTCCTGCCTGGCCTCGCGCTGCTTTTTCTGTTCCTGCTCCAGGTACTCCATGGCGAATTCGCTGAACTTGATCACCCGGCCGTTGCGCACCCGCGCCTCGGGCTTCTCGATGTAAATATTGAACATCTCGTCCAGGTCGACTTCCACGCAGAGGTCCAGTATGACTTTTTTGCCCCATTTGAAGCCTTCACGGAAGGGATTTTTCTCGTGATATTCGGGCTGGTGGATTTCCGTGAAAAGTATCTTGACCTTTCTCATGCCTTGCTTGCCTCCGGAGTGTTGGGAACCGCTAATGAAATGATAAGATTTCGTGGCTGAAATGTAAAAGCCTTTGTTGCCTTATACCAGAGGTATGGTCGTACCGGTGGCGGTTGCTATCAGCTTGCCTTCCTGGTTGGTCACCCGCATCTCAGATATGCAGACGCGCTTGCCGCTCTTCATCACGCGGCATTCGGCGGTGAGCTCGTCGCCGGTACCGGCAGCCGCTACGAAATGTATATTGAATTGTGAGGCCACGTTGGGCGTTATCACCGAGTTGGTGGCGTAGGCGAAGGCCTGGTCGGCCACGGCCGAGATAATGCCGCCGAAGATCATCCCGTTAAAGTTCAGGTACTCAGGCCTCATCTTCATCGTCACCCTGGCATAGCCGTCGGCAAGCTCCTCCAGCTTCAGTCCTAAAAAGGACGCTACGGGCTCGTCCTTGCCCCGCTCCTTCAACCTGGCAATTTCATCCGCCATAGCTTCATTTTTACTCCGTAGAATATTATTGAACCCTATGTTATCATAATACCCGGCTCTTTGCCTTTATACTCTCTGAATTCGACCGCTGATAATGATTACTAAGCACTACAGATCTGCAGCGCTTTTGTGCCTGGTGGTGGTGGCAAGTCTCCTGACACAGGGCGGGCTTTTTCATCCCGAGCCGGCCGTTGCCCAGCCGGGCATCATGCGCTGGGAAACGGTCACCACACCGAACTCCGAGCCGGGTAAAAACGACGTTCTTAATCCACTCATCGGAGGGGCCTTCACCGGCAGCGAGGTGCGGGACCTGGCCGTGGGCAATGACGGCAAGACGCTGATTGCAGCGGTCACGGTCGATGCCAGGTATATCGATGCAACACTTCCAGCAGGCCCGCTGGGAGTCCTGATGAAGACCTCCAACGGTGGTATTTCCTGGAGCACGTCCCCCTACAATAACCTTACGCGCACAACCGGCTGGACGGCGGGCAACCATGTGTACAACGTGGTTATAGCGCCCGACGATCACAGGACCTGGATGGTTTCGGCCGGCAGCACAGCCTCGGGCCCGGTGGAGCTGTGGGTGACGATTGACGGCGGCGGCACCTGGAGCAATGCTGGTGTCCCGGTGCTCACACCGATAGAGGCCATCAGCGCCATTGATATTTCTATTGAATACGGCAACGGCCGGGACTTTATGTTCGGCACCAGGAGCGGCAACGGCGCTGGACGGCTATTTGTTTTGAAAGGGGCCAATTTCGGCCAGTGGGCGCAGCAGGCCAGCCCCACAACATCTCCCATGGACTACTACTGCGTAAAGTTTTCGCCCAGTTACGCCGGGGACGATGCCGTGGTGGTCATCCTGGCCGACAACACCACGACTTACTACAACGTGGGCATCAGGGACATAGGCGCCAATAGTTTATCCATGTGGGTATTTACCAATAACGGCGTCAGCATTGCCGCTCAGTCATTTTTAACGCTTTCCTCGGCAGACCTGTCACTTCCTTCTGACTATTCCGGCCAGACAGCCAGCCTGCGGCGGGCCTTCGTCAGCCTTTTACAGAGCGGCATCTACCGCATCGATGATGCAGTGCCGGCAACCCTGGTTCCCATGGTCGGCATTAACAGCATAGCCTTCTTCGGCACCTATGCACAGGGAAAGCTGATGGCGGGGTCGCTCTTCGGGTCGCCCTGCTATGCAGCCGTTCCTACGCTCTTCCTGGATACACCCTGCACCTGCGCCGGCTCCTGCGGATATAAGTCGCTGAAACCGCCCACCGGTGCCGCCAACCAGGGCAACTGCGGGAGCGATAATATTTCGGTCTGCAGTGACAACCTGACGGGCATCGGGTCGGCCGTGGTCGCCTGGAGCCCTGACGGGGCACTGGCCTACGCCATAACCGGGTCGGGCAGGATAACAAACGTGCCGGCGGTGAGCACTATTAGCGCAGTCTATGTAAGTTCTGACAATGCTACTCTTACGGGAAAATTAACCAATTTGGGTAACGATACTTCGGCATTAGTATCCTTTGAATACGGCGTTACTGACAACTACAGCACTGCTACTGCACCCATCGCTTTGAATACACTCGGTTATTTCTCGGCCATGATCACGGGGCTAACGGTAGGCCAGACTTATCATTTCAGGGCCAAGGCTATTGGTGTACCATCAGGTATTACCGTTTATGGCTCAGATGCGTTTTATACTCATATAAATCCCTTTGCGGTAACCACTGGTTTCGGCAACTATGTTGATGGCAATAGTGCCATTTTTAATGGCACGTTAATTAATCTAGGTATCGATTCATCTGCAACGCTGTCGTTTGAGTACGGGCCAACGACTGCTTACGGTAGCAACACAGCACCAACCGTGACTGGAGCACTTGGCCCATTTGTAGGTACAGCTACTGGATTGGTTGCTGGAAATACATATCATTTCAGGGCCAAGGCTGTCGGCAACCCTTCGGGGTCTATCGTATATGGATTAGATAATATTTATATACATGGGCTTGGTGTTGTTGCGGACAATGGAACGTTAATCAACAATACATCAGCCATGTTCCACGGCAGGTTGGCCGGACTAGGTACTGACACTTCAGCCGCGGTATCGTTTGAATATGGGCCGACCGTCGCATATGGAAGCACAACAGGCGCTGTCTCTTTATTAACAACAGGCTACATTTCTCTTGTTGCTACAGGATTGACCTCCGGCACGCTCTATCACTTGAGAGTAAAAGCAGTTGGCAGTCCGTCAGGGGTGACAGTATATAGCCCTGACATACAATATGCGCATGGTCTGGCCGTAACCACCAACAATAGCGCGTACACGGGTCTTGCCACAGCTAACTTTAACGGGACTTTGACAAGTCTTGGTGGGGATGCTTCCGCTGCCGTGAGTTTTGAGTATGGAACCACCACCCTCTACGGCAATAATACTGCGGCGCCCGTCATGTTGGCACCCGGACCTTTTCCTCCAATTGCAGTAGCAGGTCTGATAATTGGACAGACATACCACTTGCGAGCAAAGGCAGTCGGTGGAACATCGGGAACAATTGTTTATGGTTCTGATATTACTTATATCCATGGGCTGACGGTAAATACTAGTGCAAGTTCCTACATTAATATTAGCTCTGCCGTCTTATCTGGAACACTGTTGAGCCTGGGACCGGATGGTTCTGCAAATGTCTCACTCGAATATGGGCCCACAACAGCATATGGCAGCAACACACCCCTCATTGGCATGAGTGCTTCCGGATCGTTCTCAGGTATCGCGACTCCTCTAGTGCCCGGAGGGGCGTATCACTATCGCGCTAAAGCGGTAGGTGTGCCATCGGGGACTATTGTTACGGGCGTCGACATGACATACATAAACGGCTTTGCCTGGTGGGCGTCGTGGATAAATAAGCTCGTGCCCAACGACGAGTCTGCCTTTTCCATCAGCCGTAATAACGGCGATACCTGGAACCAGCTCTCGCTCATAGATACGACCATAGACTGGTTCAACGATGTTGCCCTGTCGGCGGATTGCACCACGGTCTATTTAGCGTCGGTCCACAGGAGTACCGGAACGGGTTGCAACGAGTTTGACAGCGTCTGGCGCTCCTCCATCAGCCCGTCTGTGTCTTCGCCGCTGCCGGCGTCTGCATTTGCCGGCGCCTACTGGGAAAGAGTGCTTTGCCATACCACCTCGGTCTGCTGCAGGGTGCCGCAAACCGATCTGCCCATACTGAGGACCGTGCAGTCGTGCAGCGACTCCTCCGACGGTGGCATGGTCGCCTGGGCAGCCCAGTATGCTACATGGCCTTCCCTGACAGGCGGCGTCATGGCCTGGTCGCCTGACTATGGCGACTACTGGATATTTCTCACGCCCACCAACATGATACAGGACTTGGCCTTTGACTCCAGCAAGGTCATGTATACGCTCAGCCCGGGGGGCAAAGTGCAGAAGCTGGTGTTCACCGGCACGGCCTGGTCCACGGCGCTGCCCTCCAGCCTGACCGGCATCGCCGGGCACACTATTGCTGCTAGGAACGGGAGGGTACTGGTGGGGGCGGCACAGTCAGACCTGCAGGACGCGGCAGTGGCCTATTCCGCCGACGGCGCCACCAACTGGATTAAATATAGGGACCGCATGCCTGTCGGCGGCAACGTGCACGCCATCTTCGATGTTGATTTCGATAAGAACAGCTTTATCTACGCAGCCGTGGACGATAATATAACCAGCGGCACGGTCTATCGCAACACCGCGCCCGCCTTCACACGCTGGGACGGCGGCGACATGATGGATATCTCCAGCGGCGCATGGGGAGCTGACTGGTGGAGCGATAACTACAGCCAGGCCCACGGGGACCCCCCGCACAGGGCGGCTTACTACGGCATAGTGCAGGCCTTTACCGGAAACTCCCAGCCTGCGCTTTATGCGGCACATGACAACGTGACCGGCTCCATCGCTCCTGCGCCGGGCGGCGTACCCTCCAACAGCGGAGTCTGCAGGACGCTGGAGCCGCGCAACGGAATACCCAAGCCCGGCTTTTACTGGGACTGTTTGGATATCTTCCTGCCGCCGACGATAACCGGGGTGCACTTCACGCTGGAGCCCAGCGCGCTCAAGGCCTGCGGCTGCTGCTCGCCCAATACCAATACCACCCTCTTCGCCATAGACAACCAGTCCGGCTTCTCTCTTAGCGGCGTCTCCATTGCAGACGATCCGGCCGGCTTCATCGCCTCATTTGGCTCCTTGCTCAAGGGCAGGTATATGCAGACGCCGGGCTATAACCCCCTGGCCATGCAGGGCATGCTGTGGGCCTATACCGACTGCCTGGCCAAGAAAGGCCCCGCCCTGCGCTATCCTGCCGACCAGGCGCTGATAGGCGCTGACCCGGTCACCGGGCGCAACCAGCAGGTCGACCTGTCCTGGGAGCAGCTCTGCCTGAGCACCTCCTACGAGCTTCAGGTAGCCAAGGACAGGGAATTCACGCTCAGGATAAATCCGCAGATATCCAACGTCAGCAATATCCAGGCCGTGACCGGCTCAATCTTACTCAGGATGGACGAGACCAATATGACCAGCCCGGCGGCCTGGCTGGCGCCGGGCACGCTGCCCGAGAACGGATCGTTCTATTACTGGCGCATCAGGTCGTATCAATCGGCCACGCGGCAGATAGCTGCCAGCCCGTGGTCCGAGGTGCGTAGCTTCGCTATCAAGCCCGGATTCATCGTCAGCTCGCCCTACTACGGCGTGCAGTTGCTGTCGCCGAACAACGGCTGCGTGGCCTGCAAGGTCAGGCCGGCGGCGTTCTCCTGGTCTCCCTGGAAGGAGGCCACGCGCTACGAGTTCGCCCTGGCCAAGGACCCTGATTTCAAGCAGGTCGTGAAGAGCGCCACCACCGGGACCACCGGATACCAGGCCGACGGCGCACTGGAGTACGATACCAACTACTTCTGGCGCGTGCGCGCCGTCGAGATCAACGGCAGGGCCATTCCCAGCGACTGGAGCGCCACCTTCAGCTTCAGGACGGAGTCGGCGCCCGCCGCTCCACCGGCGCCGCCTTCCGAGCCTCCCACCCCGGTGTGGGTCTGGTTCGTGATCGGCCTGGGCGTGGGACTGGTGGCCGTTGTGCTGGTCTTCATTATCAGGACGCGCTCATAAAGCCGGGCCAGGACGATTTCCGGAAGAAGCTTCCCCATGAGAATTTCTACTGAATGTAAGCAGTGCCTTATGGACATGGCCGCGCAGGCCTCGGGCCTGGCCAGCGATGTCCCGCATATCAGGGAAGCAGCCAGGCTGAAGGCCGAACAGGTAGTGGCGGAAAAGCTCAGGCCGGGCTCCGTCTCCATCGTGACGGCGGCCGCTTTACATTCTGCTGTCAAGGAGGCCACGGGAAATCCTGATCCCTACCGCAGTATGAAGGACATCGAGTTGGAAGAGGCCAGGATGCTCTTCGACCTGGTTAAGAAAAGCTATAAAGAGAACTTCAGCCACTGCCTCAAGCTGGCGGCGCTGGGCAACGCCATAGATTTCTTCCGCCCTATTGAGGAGGTCAAACGGGAGATTACCAGGAACAGGCCGGCCTTCCTCATCGAGGATTCACGCCGGCTGGCGGCCAGGGTGAAAAGGTCCCGCAAAATACTCTACCTGGCGGACAATGCCGGCGAGGTCTTCTTCGACCTGCCGCTGCTTAAGCTGATGCGCAGGTACGCACGCACGGTGTACGTGGTCAAGGAAGCTCCGGTGCAGAACGACATAACCATTGAAGAGATCGAAAGAGCGGGAATGCGCAAAGAGGTGGGTGAGGTCATGACCACAGGCACGGCCACGGCGGGCATCGACTTCTCGCAGGCCTCCCCGGCCTTTATCAAAGCCTTCGAACGGGCCGATTTTGTCTTCGCCAAGGGCATGGGATATTATGAAACTCTGGAAGAGCTGCCGGCCGAGGGCAGGATATTTTTCTGCCTGAAGGCCAAATGCCCACCTGTGGCGCGGTCGCTCAAAGTACCCATCAACAGCTACGTTGCCATATTGCACTAACACGGAGATAGAGGATGGCTTTTGAAAGGCCCGAGATCATACGCCCGCCCAGCGAGCATGCCAGCTACTACCTGCCGCTGACCTCGGGTTGCTCCAACAACAGCTGCACGTTCTGCAACTACTCCTTCTCACACCTGGGCATCAGGGACCTGGCGGAGGTCAGGGAGGAGATAAACGCCATGTCGCTCTACATGAACCATGGCGTGCGCGTGCCCGGACAGCCGGACATAGTCTACATGATACTCAGGCGCTGGGATGGCAAGAAGGTCTTCCTGCAGGACGGCGATGCGCTGGTCTATCCTTACGACAGGCTAACCGCCGCGCTGGATTACCTCAACGAAAAATTCCCCGGGTTGGAGCGTACAGCCAGCTACGCCACGCCGCAGGATATCCTCAGGCGCAGCGTGGATGAGCTAAGGGCGTTGAAAGAGCGCAAGCTGGGCATACTTTACATGGGCGTTGAGAGCGGCGACGATGAGATTTTGAAGCGAATAAAGAAGAACACCACGCACGACGAGATAGTGCAGGCGGCGCACAAGGTCAAGGAGTCAGGAATATTGCTTTCAGTCACGGTGATACTGGGGCTGGGCGGCGTGGAGAACGGTGCGAGACACGCCGGGGAGACGGCCAGGATACTGACCGAGATGGACCCGGACTATGCCGGGGCACTGACACTGACGCCCATCCCCGGCACGGAGCTGTTCCGTGAATGGGAAGAAGGCAGGTTCGATTTAATTACGCCCTTCGATTCAATCAAGGAGCTGAAGACTACAGTGGAGAAATCGGCTTTCTCCAACTGCTTCTTCAGCTCCATGCATGCCTCGAATTACTATGCCATCCGGGGGAGGATGCCCGCGGACCGGGATAAGGTGCTCAGGCAACTGGACGCCATACTGGCCAGGCGCGACCCTGCGCTGCTGCGGCCCGAGTTCCTGAGGGGCCTCTAAACTATCCTCTGCAGCTTAGTGCAGGTCCATTACTGTTTCAAGAGATCCGGGCAGCGTGCGTTCTATGGTGATAGTTGCTCCTACGTTCGGTTTAACCTGCAGGCTGAACTTGGAGTTGGCGGTGAGATTCTCTGTCAGCGCAGAGTCGCCCAGGTCGCACAGGTTGACGGTGATGACACACTGGTCGCCCGCTGCAAGCATGTTGCCCGTGCTGTTGGTGCCGATGAAGGTCCTGCTCCACTTGACGTTGCTGATGTAGTCGGAAGAAGTCGTAAGGGTGATGCTGCACTTGTTGGTGGCAGACCCTGTGCCGTCACAGGCGGTCATATCCACCGGGTTGCCGGCGGGTGCGGCCTTCAGAGTAAATATAACGTCTTTAAGGACGCTGGTGTTGTCGGCGGCCGCCTTGCCCACCACTGAGCCGGTGAGCTCCAAATTGCTGGTGGCTTCGTTCAGTCCGGCGTAGATGGTCTCTTTGCCCTGTTCGGCCGAGAACAGCCCGGCGCTCAGGACAGCATAGCCAAATACCGCCGCTACCGTAACGAAGGCGATGAGTATGATGGCGGTCTCCAGGCCGGTCATACCCTTTTGGTTCCTGAGTAAGTCCATTGCGAATTTCATTGTTTTCTCCCCCGTGTTTTTTCTAAATTGTAGCTGCGTAACGAGTGTACAGGAAGAACCTGAAGTGGTCAGGTCTGTGACCCATTAGTTGAGCTTTAATTTAGCGGAATGGCACGTATGCAGAGGCTCTGGTGCGGCAGAATAAAGCTGAATTCAGGATGGAAGGGCGGCTCATATTGATGAGCCAGATGGGTTAGATGTACTTGACGATTTGCAGGAGGTTGTTAATGATAATGCAGTCCAGGTAACCGGCCTTGCCCTTGCGGTCGATCAGTATTGGCGTGATGCCCACGCCGCGTGCCCCCAGCACGTCCACATCGTATTGGTCGCCGATATAGATGGCCTGGTCGGCCGGCACGCCGGCCCTTTGCAGCGCCAGCTCGAAGATCTCCGGGTGGGGCTTGTCATAGCCGACTTCGAACGAGGTGACCTTGAAATCGAGGTAGGGGGCGAAGCCCAGCTCCTCGCAGTACGAGTCTATCTCCTGGCCGATATTGGAGACCAGGCCGGCCTTGAGGTGCTTGGCCTTGACGGCCTGCAGGGCGGGCAGCGAATCTTCATAGGCCACGAATTTGAAGCCTTTTTTGAAGGCCTCCGCCAGCATCTGGAGGGCCTGCTCCGGCGTGGCGGCCGGGTGGGCGTTCTTGAGTATGCGCAGGCCGTACTCGGTATAAGTGGGGTACTTGTCCTTGTCGGCGCGTTCCCTGATGGGCGATTTGAAGTTTTCCTGCCGCCAGTACATGTCCGCCTCGGGCAGTGCAGCGTCTACGGCCTCCGGCGTCACCTTTACACCCAGCTTGTTGGCGATATCGGCGTAGGTGGTCTCACGCGGCGGCGTGAAATAGGCCAGCGTATTGAAGTAGTCGAAGAAGACGGCCTTGATCATTCAGATATAGATTATCACGTTTTTCAGCTAGGGCTGTCAATCTGGCATGAAGGATGGATGTTCAGAAGGGGCGCCAGCCCCTCTCTTCTTATATGTCGTTGCTCGCAATCTTCCCGTACTTTGCGGGAGCCATGCCCATTATTAACGAGCTCGGCCTGTCCGTCTTGAGGGCGTTTAAGAGGGGCGCCAGCCCCTCTTACTCCACTCATGTCATTGCGAGGGCCGCAGGCCCGTGGCAATCTACTGGCATTAAATCATCCATGAGCCGTCGCCAGGGAGATTGCTTCGCTGCGCTCGCAATGACGTTCATCTTCGGGAGAGGGCAGGGAGAGGGTGACCAATCCATGTCATTGTAGTATATTATGCAACAGAAAAATGAAACTCACCGTTATAGACGCTTTAAGCCTCAGCGACGCCTGGTTCCAGTGCCTCAAGACAGCCCTCTTCGAGGGGAGGGAGTATGTGATAGAGCAGGGCAGCTTCGAGGGCATGCGCCGCAAGGAGATTGAGCTCGTCGCCATCAACATCAGCAAGCCCGGCATCCGTCCCTTAAGCCCCGACGTCCCCAACGGCGTCCCTCTCCCCACCACGGACGAAAATATAGAGGAATACATGGCCTACCTGATGACGCCCGACAAGGCTGAGAACGAGGAGTACACCTACGGTGAGTTCCTGGCTCCACAGATAGAAAAGGTCATAGAACGCTACAAGCTGGGCCATGATACCAACCAGATGTGCATGTGCGTGGGCAGCAAAGAAAGCATTGACCAGAAGGACCCGCCCTGCCTGCGGCTGGTGGACACCCGCATCCAGGACGGGGCGTTGCACTTCATCCTGTACTTCCGCAGCTGGGACCTTTGGGGTGGCTTCCCCACCAACCTGGGCGGCCTGCAGACGCTGAAGGAATACATGGCGAACGAAATCGGTGTGGCGGACGGCGAGATCCATGCCTTCAGCAAAGGCCTGCACCTCTACGAACATGCCTGGGACCTGGCCAAAATGGTCCTCAGGCTCCCGCTGGAATAAAGATCCTTGGGGATTATTAATCTATATCAAGGAGAATTATCTTTATGGGGACAGCTGGGAAGTGACGCTTCAACCTCTCTATGTCATAAACCAACTGTTCGCCATAGGATACCCCGGTTGACATCTGTTTGTGAAGGGAGTGACAAGGGACTATCTCAATCCCTACATCAGCCTTTTTCTCATTAAAGAAGTATTGAAATTTTGCCATATCATAAAACATAAAGGCGTACTTACCGAATTGTACTTCTACTAATACCTTCCCCTTAACAAAATCAATTTGTTTGAAGGCGCCCTTAATTCTGACATCATTATTCGGAATGGTAATAGTGTAAATATCTTTTAATTCCGTGTACTTCTTTTTTGTGAATGCATTGCGAAACTGTTTATTCATATCCTTGGGAGAATAAAGTTCTCGACCAGGCATAGTTTTTTCTTTGCTTATTTTCAACTTTTTTGCGTGAACATCACTTATGATTGAATATATCTCGGATTTGATGGAGGGATATCTCAGTTCCAATATTTCTGAACCCCCGAGATGCGAATATTCATAGACTATTTTCATTCAACCGCCCCTTTTTTTATACTTGCCTCGTTCTTCAAATAACCGGGGCTGCAATTTCCCATTTAGCCCCACTACTTTTGGAGGAATGTTCTCAGCGCTTCCGATGGGATCATATACCATTCTCTCCAGTGGCCTAATACGAAGTGTACCTTGATCAGCTTGTTTAAGCCGGTGTTTTGCTATTTTTACGTAATCAGGCATGATTTCAGCGCCAACTGATTTGCGATTGTGAATTAACGCGGCAATAGCAGTTGATCCTGTTCCGATATAGGGATCCAAGACCCAATCCCCCTCGTTAGTCATTGAAAGGACCAGGCGTTCTATCAATTCAACGGGGAATTGGCACGGATGGCTTGTTTTCTCAACATGGTTAGCTTTTACGTTAGGTATTATCCAGACGTCACCAGGATTTTTGCCCAATGGATTCCCAGAAAGCGTGCCTCTCTTTGGTCCTTTAAAATGTTTTTTATTGGGATACTTTTGAGGTACTCGGACTGGATCTAATTTAAAGAGATAATTACTATTTTTAGTAAACCAAAGAATGGTTTCATATCTACCAGAAAACCTTTTTGAGGCATGTAAGCCATGACCGAAATGCCAAATTATTCTATTACGAAGTTGTAGCTTTAATTTGTGAAATATCGGGTACAAAATTATATCTAAAGGTATTACTTCGCAATTATCAACAAAATTTCCTACTTGCCAGCAGATGCTGCCATTTTCTTTAAGAACACGAGCACATTGTTCAATAACTGAGACCTGCTTTTTAATATAGTTGGTTAAATCGGATTTTTTTTCATATTCCTTTCCCAAATTATAGGGGGGCGATGTAACTATAAGACTAACAAAATTGTTGGGCAACGTCTTCAATAATTCCAGGCAATCGCCTTCGTAGAGAACTATATCGGCATTCCTACTGAAGCGTGGTGAGATTTGGATTGTCATGTTTCTGAAAATTTCTATTGTTTTTCATATTATAGATGTTTCCTTAGGCTGCAGTAAATCGATCCTACTGGTTCCAGGTATAGCCGTTGTCCCTGCTGTGGGAGAAGGCGCGGCCTGAGCCGCTGGTGCCGACGTAGCCGATAGTGCCGTCGGCCGACCAGGCCACCTGGGCGTTGGATGCGCCGGTGGCAGGCTTGGCGCTGGGTTGCCAGGTTGGGTAGCTGGATGTGGGGTTGGCAGTGAAGTAGGTCTGTATCAGGAAGCATCCTCCGCCGCTGATGCAACTGGCTGCGCCGGCCAGCATCTTGCCGCTGGCGGTGCTGCCGTAAAAGGCTATTGATGCAACGGCCGCTGGGACGCTCATGCGGTAGACCTGGTAATCGGATATATGATACACGTCACGGCCGGGATGGCTCTTGTTCCAGGAGACGAACACGCGCCGGTTGTATGGATTGCCGCTGTTGTAGTCGGAGGGCAGAGATATATTGGCACTGACAGGTGTTCCCGGCGTGCCCACCCCCGGTACTCCCACCTCGACCGGGTAACCGGTGAAAGTGTTCCAGGTTATAGTCATTGCGCCCAGGTCTCGCAGGCCGGCGTAAAGATATGTATGGGCCACGCTGGAGGCCACGGCCAGCAAAGTGCTGTCCCCGCCGAATGACGGCGAGTAAGATATGGCGAACACGTCCGCAGGCCAGCCGGGCTTGCCCGTACTGGCGTCAAACCATCCGCCGGAAAAGGCGGACAGCACGTCTATAAGCACCCTGCCGCCGGCGGCGCCGGTATAGGTGCCGACAGCGATCTCACGCTTGCCGTATCCGGGTGAAATGGTTATGCAGGTAACTGCCTGTGCCCCGATGACAGCGGGCAGCCCGCTGTCATTGAAGGAGTTTCCGCCATCGGTGGAAATATAAACCTCGCGGCCGGAGTCGGTGACCACGGCCACAAAGCCGGGGTCGTCCGGCGCAATGGCCAGGTCCGTCCAGGGCAGGCCGCCTGTCACCCTGGCCGAGATATCAGACCAGAGCATACCGGCGGAGTCCGACTTATAAAGTTTGGAGGCGACGGCGTCCAGAGCGTAGACGGTCTTTCCGTCGGTACCTACCGCTATGCGGCTTACACTGGCGCCAATGAGCAGCAGGTCTCCGGTGGGCCCCTGCTGAGGCGCGGGAGCTATCACGCCCGGCGGTGAATTGGCGATGATGAAGGCCTGGCTGGCAGGCGGGTCCTCCACATTGCCGCTGCGATCCTGTGCCTTTACATAAAATACGTAGCTTTTATCAGGCAGGTTGGTGAACGACCTGGCGGTATCCGGCACGAACGGTGTGTAGTCCTGATCGTAGCCCTTGAGGAAGGTGGAATAGGCCAGAGTTGAGGGGTCGACCGAGGACAGGGTTGAAGCCCACCTGAAGGTGACGTTATTGTAGTTGATGGTGCCAGAAGGCCCCTCGGTAATGGCCGTTTTAAGGCGCTCCGCTGAAGATGGCAGTAGGGGAGGCGCCGACGGTGCCGGCAGGTTGGGAGAGGGCGGGGCCGGCGCCACGCATGCGGCAGGTATTATTAAGGAAGCCAGCGCCAGGAATATGAGGGCCCTTAAAGGTATCTCGGTCATATGTCCATTATAGGCAAAGTTGCTTTAATATGTCATTGCGAGCCCCGATAAGATCGGGGCGAAGCAATCTCCCCTATTAGCCACGCGCGGAGATTGCCACGTGGCCCTTCGGGCTCCTCGCAATGACGTGGTAAGAAAAAGGGGCAGACTTGATGCTAAAAGATTGCCACGGCCACTGCGTGGCCTCGCAATGGCATCGAGAAGTCAGGTAGAGAGCATGGTATAATTTATAGTCTTTTAAAGTCATCAGGAGGATAAGGTGCCGGAAAAGAACGAAAAAGTGACCATGGAGACCATCGTCTCGCTGTGCAAAAGGCGGGGCTTTGTCTTCCAGAGCAGTGAGATATACGGCGGCCTGGCCAGCTGCTGGGACTACGGCCCTCTGGGCGTGGAGCTTAAGCGCAACATCAAGGACTTCTGGTGGAGGAAGGTTGTGCAGGAGCGAGACGACATGGTAGGCATCGACGCCAGCATCATGATGCATCCCAGGGTCTGGGAGGCCAGCGGCCACGTAGCCGGCTTCTCCGATCCACTGGTGGAATGTAAGAACTGCGGGCACAGGTTCCGTTCCACCGATATCAACTCCACCACCTGCCCCGACTGCGGCGGCCCTCTGACCGAGCCGCGCATGTTCAACCTGATGTTCAAGACCTTCATGGGCCCGGTGGAGGATGCAGCCAGCGTCATTTACCTCCGGCCGGAAACGGCGCAGGCCCAGTTCGTCAACTTTGATAACGTGCAATCGACCACGCGCAAGAAGCTGCCCTTCGGCATCGCACAGATAGGCAAGTCGTTCCGCAACGAAATAACCACCGGCAACTTCATCTTCCGCACGCGTGAATTCGAACAGATGGAGATAGAGTACTTCGTCAAGCCGGGCACGGACGACCAGTGGTTCGACTACTGGGTGGATGAGAGGATGAGCTACTACGTGGGCCTGGGCATAAAGAAAGAGAACCTGCGCCTGCGGCCGCATGAGAAGGAGGAGCTGGCGCACTACGCCAAGTGCTGCAGCGACGTGGAGTACAAGTTTCCCATCGGCTGGTCCGAGATCGAAGGCATCGCCAACCGCGGCGATTTCGACCTGACACAGCACTCCAAGTACAGCGGCAAGACGCTGGACTACTTCGACGAGGAGAAGAACGAACGCTACGTGCCTTACGTGATCGAGCCCTCCTCCGGCGTGGACCGCACGCTGCTGGCCGTGCTGGTAGACTCCTATGACGAGGACGTCGCTGACGGCGAGAAACGCGTGGTGCTGCGCATCAAGCCGGAGATTGCGCCCATCAAGGTGGCCGTGCTGCCTCTCAGTCGTAATGCCAAGCTCGTTCCGAAGTCGAAAGAAGTGCATGCGCTGGTCAGGCCGCATTTCATGACGCAGTTTGACGACGCCCAGAGCATCGGCCGGCGCTACCGCCGGCAGGACGAGGTAGGCACGCCGCTGTGCGTCACCATAGACTTCCAGTCGCTGGAGGACAACCAGGTGACCATACGCGAGCGGGACTCCATGCAGCAGGTCAGGGTCCCCATAGCCGAGCTGGTGGATGCGCTGAAGTCAAAGTTCAGTTTTTGACTATTAAGCCGCGTTACAGGTATAAGGAATTAAGCTGGCCGCATGAAAATCGTACATCTGGCAGATGCTCATATAGGACTGGAGACCTACGGGTCGCTCGACCCCGCCACCGGGCTTTCCACGCGCGTCATAGACGAGCTGCGTGCGCTTGACACGGTGGTCGATTATGCCGTTGATAACAAGGCCGACCTGGTGCTTTTCTGCGGAGACGCCTATAAGAACCGTGAGCCTTCACAGACCTACCAGAGGGAGTTCGCGCGCAGGATAAAACGCCTGTCAGAGGCGGCCATACCCACGGTTATCGTGATAGGCAATCACGACATACCGGGCGCGCCGGGCAAGGCCAACTCGGTGGAGATATTTGATACGCTGAATATTGATTACGTGCATATAGCACACAAACCGGGCATCCTGAATATTAAAACACCTTCCGGCGAGGTGCAGGTAGCAGTATTTCCCTGGCTGCGGCGCAACGCCTTGCTGGCCAGGGAGGACGTGAAAAACCTGAGCGTCGGCCAGGTGATAGAGCAGCTGCAGGAGGCCATGGCGGCCAGGCTGGCCGAGCTGGCCGAGGGGATAGACCCCTCCAGGCCGGCCGTACTGGCGGCGCACGTGGCAGTGGCCAGCGCTAAGACGGGCACGGAGAAAAGCATGATCATCGGTAACGACCCGGTGGTCATGCTGAGCACCGTGGCCAACCCGGCCTACGACTATGTGGCGCTGGGGCACGTCCACCGGCGGCAGGTCCTGAGCGAGACGCCGCCGGTGGTCTATGCCGGCAGCCTGGAAAGGCTGGACTTCGGCGATGAGGATGAGGGAAAAGGCTTCTATACGGCGGAGATCACGCCCAAAGGTAAGCAGAGGCAGGTGAGCTACGAGTTCCATCCCATCGACGCCCGGCGTTTCCTGACGCTGGAAATTAAGGTGGCCGACGAAGAGGCCGACCCGACAGAAAAAGTGCTGGAAGCTCTCCAGGCGCGATCGGGCGAGATAGCCGGAGCCATCGTCAGGCTGAAGATATCCCTCCCGGGACAAACAAGCTCGCTGCTGAGGGACGGAGAGATTTTTAAAGCTTTAAAAGAAGCATATAATGTAAGCATTGCCAGGGAGATAAGGCAGGCGGACAGGGGCCGCGGCGCCGGGTGGTCCGCTGAAAGCCTGACCCCGCTCGAGGCGCTGAAGAACTACCTGGAAAGACTGAATGTTCCGGATGAGCGGCGCAAAAAGCTGCTCGAATACGGCGAAAAATTGATCAATGAGAAGATAGCTGCAGACAGGGGGACGCATGCAGTCTAAAGTATACCAGCAGATTGATAAAATACGGATACGCTTCGGCATCCGCGACAAGATACTTATCTCATTCCTGGCACTATCGCTGATATCTGTGGGCATCATCAGCTCGCTGGCGTTGAGGTATATCGGCAGCGTGGGCGCCCTGACCAAACAGTACAGCGCCTCCATGAGCGAGACCGTAATGTCGGTCAGCATTGCCGCGCTGGAGGACCAGGGCAGGCGCACCATTTCTCAGAAAGCCCAGGACGTGGCCAAGGAGATATATTTTTACCTTCAACTGCATCCCGGCCTGACCGAGAAGACCATGATCAATGATGAAAAGTTGAACGCCATAGCGGTTGAGCGTGTGGGCAGGACGGGATATACCATTGTATATGACAACACCAGTAAAATTCTCTTTGCATCGGATCCCACCATAGAGGGCTCCAGCCTGCGGCAACTGGGGGGCGAGCCTTCCTACTATAACTCCATCATCGAGCGCAGCCTGCTGGGCGTCGAGTCTTCCGGCTATTACAGCTATAAAGCACCCGGGGAGGATAAGGAGCGCACCAAGTATATGTTCACGGTGCCGGTGGAGTCCTCCAACCTGATAGTGGCGGCATCCACCTACCTGGACGAGTTTTCATCGGCGGCCGAGGACACCAAGAACCGCATAAGCACCGCCGTTGACGAAATGAGCAAACAGGTGGATAAACAGTCCAGGGAGGCAGAGCTGATATTCATCGCGGTCATCGTGGCTATGGTGGTGGTCGTATCAGGCGTGTCCTTCCTGCTCTCGGAGACGATTACGCGGCCGGTGATGGCGCTGATACAGGGGACGGAGCACATCAGTAAAGGAGAGCTGGACTATAACATCGAGGTGAACACCGGCGACGAGATGCAGGTGCTGGCCGAGCAGTTCGACGCCATGGGCGCGGCGCTCAAGGAATCGTACAGCAACCTGGAGCAAAAGGTCATAGAGCGCACGGAGAAGGAGCGTCAGCGGGCCGAGCAGCTGCGCACCATCAATGAGGTGAGCCGCAAGATCAGCTCCATCGTCAACCTGGACGAGCTGCTGGCTTACGTCGGCAACCTTCTCAGGCAGACCTTCCACTTTTACAACGTCAACATCTTCCTGTTCGAGCCCAGCTCGGGCAAGCTGATGCTCAAGACACTGCATTTCAGCGGGCAGAAAAACGTGATACCGGTGGGCGTGCCGCTGGAGATGGACGAGGAAGGCATCATAGGCAAGGCTGCCAAGTCGGGCGAATTCGTGCTGGTGGGCGACACCAAGGCCGACCCCAGCTACAAGAAGCCGGATGTGCCGACAGAGACGAGATCGGAGCTGGCGGTGCCGGTCAAGATGGGCGACAGGGTGCTGGGCGTGCTGGACATCGAGAGTGCGGAAGAGAACGGCTTTGACGAAGCCGACATATTCACAGCGCAGACGCTGGCCGACCAGCTGGCCGTAGCCATCGAGAATGCACGCCTTTACCAGGAGACGCGGCAGATGGCGGTGACCGAGGAGCGCAACCGCATGGCCAGGGAGATCCACGATACGCTGGCCCAGGGCTTCACGGGCATCATACTTCAGCTGGAAGCGACGGAGCAGGCCCTGGGAGACACCAGCGATGACGTGCAGAAGCACCTCAACCAGGCTCGCAGCCTGGCGCGCAAGAGCCTGGCCGAGGCGCGACGTTCGGTCTGGAACCTCAACCCGCAGGCGCTGGAGCAGCTCAGGCTGGACGAGGCCATCCAGCACGAGGTGGAAAGGTTCAAGCAGGACAATGAAATTGAAACGAGCTTCACCATGTACGGTGAGCGGCGCGATATACCGCCCGAGACGGGAACGGCCCTCTTCCGCATCTGCCAGGAATCGCTGGCCAACATTATCAAGCATGCCCAGGCCACGGCCGTCGACGTTACGCTCAACTTCGAGGACTCGGCAGTGGAGCTGACCGTCAAGGACAACGGCATGGGCTTTGCCTTCGAGCCCAACGGCAAGTCGGTCAAGGGCGCGGGCTACGGCCTGATAAGCATGCGGGAACGGGCGCTGGGGCAGAACGGGAAGTTCGAGGTCCAGAGCGAAAAGGGAGCCGGCACCATTGTTTCGGTCTCGATTCCCCTGGCGTAGGAGGTAAGCGAGTGGAAGCAATCAAGATTTTAATCGTGGACGACCACCCGGTGGTCCGGGAGGGCATCGGCGCCATGCTGAGGCGTGAGCCCGATTTTCAGATAGTGGGTGAGGCCTCCAACGGGCAGGAAGCAGTGAAGAAGGTGCATGAAGTGTCCCCCGACGTAGTATTGATGGACCTGCGCATGCCGGAGATGGACGGGGTGGAAGCTATAACCAGGATCAAGGAAGAGAAGCCGGAGGTGAAGTTCATCATACTGACCACCTACTCGGATGACGAATATATATTCAGGGGCATCGCTGCGGGCGCCAGGGCTTACCTGCTCAAGGACGCGCCACGCGACGAGCTGTTCAAAGCCATACGCGCCGTGTCCAGGGGAGAATCGCTCATCCAGCCTGTGGTCGCCTCCAGGGTGCTGGACAAACTGGCGGAGCTGTCCAAGAAAACGCCGGGCGTGGAGACGCTGTCCGACAGGGAGATAGAGGTGCTAAGGCTGATGGCCAGCGGCGTATCCAACAAGGATATAGCCGACCGGCTTTCCATAACGCAGAGCACGGTCAAGACGCATATAACCAGCATCTTCCAGAAGCTCAACGTGACCACGCGCACAGAGGCCGTCACCACCGCCCTCAAGAAGGGGATCATACAGCTTTAACGGGTCATACTTTAGTATGATTTTCCCTCATAGGAAGGTCTGACTTAAGGGTCAGCCCTTCTGCAGCGGTAAAACCGCACTATCTCCCGATTATGCCTATCTGTTTTATACGATAAACTTAGCTCAGGTTAACAGTTAAGAGTGTTTGAGCATGATAAACCTGAGTGAGCTAAGCAAATACGCCAATAGTTTCGATGTCGGGGTTACCGAGGTATCCTTCGGCAGCGGCGATGTCAAGCTGAACGGCCGCCTGCTATATCCTGAAGGGGCGTTGAACGTACCCGGCATAGTCCTCTGCCACGGCTTCGGCACCAGCTCCCGCACGGTGGAAGCGCCGGCACGTATACTGGCAGGCAAAGGCATTGCCGTGCTGATCTTCGATTTCAGGGGCCACGGCAAGAGCGACGGCATAGTTGACGAAAACATAGTTGCAGACGTCATCGACGCCTGGAACTTTCTGAACTGTTATCCCGGAGTGGATAAAGAGCGTTTAGCCCTGGCCGGACACAGCATGGGCGCTATGGCCGCCATACTGGCGGCGCATGAGGTGAAGCCGCGTGCACTGATAGCGCTGTCATGCCCGCCGGCAATCGACGGAGATGTCAGCAAGCTGTCCTTTGAAGTTCCGCTTGAATTGCTGGAGGGAAAACAACCGGTCAGGGAATACCCGCGTGACGGTTCTCTTCCCTGGATGAGGGGATTTCCAGCCTTGATCTCCCAGGTCTGGATGCGGCTGGCCGGATACAAGGTCCGCGTGGACTGGAGGCAATTTTTCAATATCTTTAAGAGAGCCCGACTGGCTGCCATCGTGCGTGATTTAAGGGACTGCGCCGTGCTGTTCGTTCATTGCTGCGGCGACAGCATAACGCCGGTTTCTACGGCGGTAGCGCTTTACCAGACAGCCACAGGCCCCAAAGAGATCCTCATCTCCGAGGGAGGATTTCATTCCACCCCGCTGCTGGCCGGCAGGGTGCTGCGTGATTGGACCGACTGGACAGCGAATACGCTGTGGTCGCTGTAGATAAATTGAGTGCATAGCAACAGGAGAAGGAGAGAATGGAAGAACCAATCAGGGTGCTGATTGCGGACGACAACGAGGTTGTCAGGGAGGGACTGAAGAGCATCTTCGATGTCCATAAGGATATCGAGGTGGTCGGACAGGCGGTGGATGGGCTGGACGCAGTGGAGAAGGCTGAAAAACTACAGCCTGACGTGATACTGATGGACGGCCAGATGCCGCGCATGGACGGCCCCGAGGCCATACGGCGTATCAAGAAGATAATGCCGGATGTTAAGATTCTGTTCCTGACGGTCTACGGCGATTACGCCGGTGATGCACTGGTGGCCGGAGCAAGCTGGTACCTGACCAAAGACTGCCGGCGCCAGGACCTGCTGGAAGCCATCAGGGCGTTGGCGCAGAGCGCACGCCTTAAGGCCAAGCAGATACGCTGATACATACCGCTGTTTAAATGACTGCAAAGGCCCCGACTAATATCGGGGCCTTGATTTTTATCCGGCTAAAGAATTTTAAACTGCAGCACGTCCACTATACCCTTGTCAGTCAGGCGCAGCTCGGGTATGACCGGCAGTGCGATGAATGATAGCAGGGCAAAGGGCGCCGGCGGGAGGTTGCCCAGCCCAGCAGCCACCCGCTCAAGCTCGTCAAACCTGGCGGAAACATCCTCGGCCGGCCCGGCCGCCAGCAGGCCGCAGACCGGCAAGGCCAGCCTGGCCACGGGTTTGCCCTCCCGGCATACCACCAGGCCGCCGTTCATCTCCCTGATGGCCTGTACGGCTGCGTAAATGTCCTCGTCGCTGGAGCCCACCGCTACAATATTATGCGAATCGTGGGCGATAGTAGAAGCTATGGCGCCGCTCTTGATGCCGAAGCCGTTAACGACGCCGATGCCAATGTTGCCGCTGGCCTTATGCCGTTCCACGACCACGGCCTTGAGCAGGTCACGCGCTGTGTCCGTCTGAAAGATGCCCTGCGCTATCCTGACCATGAGCTTCCTGGTAACTATCTGGCCGGGCACGATGCCGATCACAGGGAACTCATCCGTGGCGATGTTCAGGGCCAGCGCTCCCGGGCGAAAGGGCTTGACCCTGACGGTATGCATAAGACCTGAGGGCGTCTTTTCCTGCGCGGAGCCCAGGTATTGCCCTCCCTTTGCAGCCAGCATGCCATCATAAAAGACCATATCGATATCAAGTTTCTGCAGGTCTGAGAGGGTGACCAGGTTGGCGCGGGCGCCCGGGGCGATGCGGCCCAGGTCGTGCAGCCTGAAATATTCAGAAGGGTTGATGGTGACAAGCTGTATGGCGCGGATGGGGTCCAGGCCCAGTTTGATGGCCTTGCGCACCACCGCGTCCACGTCACCGTCCTCGAGCAGGTCCGAACAGCTGCGGTCGTCTACCACGAACATGCAGCGGTGCCAGGTCTTTTCAGTGACAAGTGGCAGCAGCGTGGCCAGGTTCTTCTCCGACGTTCCTTCCCTGATCATCAGGGTAAAACCGCGTGCCAGCTTCTCCCTGCCTTCCTCCAGCCCGGTGGTCTCATGATCGGAGTAGATGCCTGCTGCGATGTAAGCGTTCAACTGCCTGCCGGTCAGGCCCGGAGCGTGGCCCGATATTACATATCCCCGGGCAGCCTCTATCTCGTCCATTACCGGTTTGAAGCCGTTGATGACGCCCGGGTAGTTCATCATCTCGCCCAGGCCGATATTACCCGGCCACTTCAGCAGCCCCTTTATGTCGCGGGCATCGATGGAGGCTCCGGCCGTCTCCATGTCCGTGGCGGGCACGCAGGAGGCGGCCTGGAAGTAAAAGTCCAGGGGCAGGTCCTTTGCGCAGTGCAGCACAAAACGTATACCGTCCAGTCCCGCAACATTGGTGATCTCGTGCAGGTCCGTTGATATGGATGTCGTGCCGTGCGGCACCACCGCCCGCGCGTACTGCGCAGGATGCAGCATGGAGCTCTCGATGTGTATGTGGCCGTTGATGAACCCGGGCGCCAGGTAAGCGCCCTTTAAATCGATTATCTGGCCGGCCTGGTCGTAATTGCCGATTCCGGCGATGTATCCGCTGTAGACGGCCACGTCGCCTTTCTCTATGCTGCTGGTGAAGACGTTTATAATGGAGGCGTTCTTGAGTACCAGGTCAGCCGGTTTGTCGCCGCGCGCTACCGCTATCAGGTCTTGAAGCTTCATAACCTACCTCCATACCTAAAATCAGCCAGTCCGGGACTGATCCAATCATTCAATGTAACAGATATCGGTCAGGTTGCGGTACTTTTCGTTCCAGTCTATGCCGTATCCAACTATAAACTTGTCCGGCACCTGGAAGCCGAGATAATCGATCTTCACAGGGACCTTGCGCCTGGCGGGCTTCTCGGTGAGCGCACACAGCCGCAGGGAAGCGGGCCTTTCCCGGGTAAGCAAGTCCAACAGGAAGGCCGTGGTGCGGCCGGTATCGATGATATCCTCGACTATGATGACGTGGCGGTCCTTCACCGGCCTGGAAAGGCGCGTCAGCACTTCAATCTTTCCCGATGAATTTGTTCCGCTGCCGTAACTGGAAAGCTGTATAAAGTCGATCTCCAGCGGGAAGTCCAGCAGGCGCACCAGGTCGGCCATAAAAACGAATGACCCCTTGAGAATGCCGATGAGCAGCGGGTCCTTGCCCTGGTAGTCCCTGGTCAGGTCGGCCGCCAGCCTGGCAAGGGCTTTCTGAATTTCCTCACGCCTGAAAAGGACCTTGATCTCGGCGGGCATGCCAAGGATTATAGCTGCAGCAAGGTGAGTTGTAAATGCGGCTGCGATAGCTCAGCGGCGGGTGGTCAGCTTTTTGACCGCCAGGTTCAGCCCGTCCAGCGTCAGGTCATACATGGGGAAGAGCTTTCCAATTAGCTGAACCGTGGGGTAGGCACGCAGCGCCGACCTTTCCGGGTTGAGCCAGACGGTGTGCGTGAAGTGTGACTTGAACTGTTTGAGCCTGTCAATGCCTGCCATCTTCTGGTAGCCGTGATAATAAAGGTCGCCGTACTGGTCCATCAACTCGGAATAGGCCATGCAGGCATCGCCGACGAAGATGACCTTGTAGTCTGGCTCCAGCACCTTGAGCAGGTGCTCGATCGGCTCGCCATTGCGCTGCTGGATATCAGGATAAAGCACATCGTACGGGCAGTTGTGGAAATAGTAATATTTGAAGGCCCTGAAATGGCTCAGCGAGTTGGCGGCCGAGAAAAGCTGGCTGCACAGGTCGGCATATGGCTCCATGGAGCCGCCGGCGTCCATGATCAGCAGCAGCTTGACCGTGTTCTTGCGCGGCCGCTTCCATTTAAACTCCAGCTCGCCGGCATTCTTACAGGTGGCATCGATCGTCCTGTCAAGGTCAAGCTCATCCTCCGGGCCCACACGGTTTAGCTGTCGAAGCTGCTTGAGCGCCACCTTCATCTGGCGCACATCCAGGGTTACATCGCTGCGGTAATTGCGGAAGTATCTGGCCTCGGCCATGCGGACGGCGCTGCGCATGCCGCCAGGGCCGCCTATCAGGAAACCCTGGGGATTGTAGCCGCTGTAACCGAAGGGCGAGACGCCGCCCGTGCCTATCCAGTAGTTGCCCTCGTCATGCCTTTCCTTCTGCTCCTGAAGGCGCTTTTTGATCTCCCTGATTAGCTCCTCCAGGTCCATTTTCTGAATGGCGGCAATTTCTTCGGGCGAAAGCTGGGGCCTGTTCTTGGGATCGGTCAGCCAGCTCAGCAGCTCCTCGGTCAGCTCAATTGGCGGTGCAATGCCGTTGAAATACTGCTGGAAGGCTACGTCGTACTGGTCGAAGTGGGTCTCGCTCTTGACCAGTATGGCACGGGCCAGATAGTAGAAGTCATTGATGTTATTGATCAGGCGCTTTTCCAGTGCCTCCATCAGTATCATCCACTCGGTGATGGAAACCGGCACTTTCAGCTCCCTCAGCGTATAGTAAAAGTTGGTGAACATGGAAGTCTACCGGCCGGGCTCAATTTCCGTATACGTTATAACCGCGGGTCCCCGGCTTTTTCCTGACATGGTGGCTGACGTAGTAATCCACGTCCGTCTCCTTCTTGATGAGCGTGCCCAGGAAAGGTATCTCGCCCTCCTTGATTTTTCCGTCCAGGCCGCTGGCCATCAGCGCCTGTATCCAGTCGATCAGCTCGCTGGTTGAGGGCTTTTTACGGAAGTCGTCGATCTTGCGCAGGGTGTAGAAGGAATCCAGTGCATCTTTAAGCAATGCGCTCTTGATAGATGGATAGTGAACCTTGACGATCTCCTCCATCAGCTCCGGGTCGGGGAAGTCGATGTAATGGAAGATGCAGCGGCGCAGGAAGGCATCCGGCAGCTCCTTCTCATTGTTGCTGGTGATGATGCAGATGGGCCGGTGCACGGCGGCGATGGTCTCGTTGGTCTCGGGTATGAAGAAGCTCATCTCGTCCAGCTCATTGAGCAGGTCATTGGGGAACTCCAGGTCGGCCTTGTCCACCTCGTCGATGAGCAGGACCACCTGCTCCGGTGCTGTGAAGGCCTGTCCCAGCTTGCCAAGCTTGATATAGTGCTTGATGTTGGATACGTCCTTGTCGCCGAAGCGGCTGTCGTTAAGCCGCTGAACGGTATCGTATACGTACAGGCCTTCGGCTGCCTTGGTGGTCGACTTGATGTTCCAGGTGACGAGCTTCTTGCCCAGAGACGTGGCAATGCTGTGTGCCAGCAGGGTCTTGCCGGTGCCCGGCTCTCCCCTGACCAGTAACGGCCTCTGCAGGACGATAGATACGTTCACGGCATTCTTAAGCGCTTCAGATATTACGTAATCGCTCGAACCGCTGAACTGGTCAAATTTCTTTTGTGGCATGGCCTTTCCTCCGGGCTCAGGGGTTAACATTCAGGCCTGTAAGATGGTTTTGATCTCAAGACAAAATGTTATATCCTGAACATTTTCTGCAGGAAATTGTAGATTATGAAGGGATTAAAAGCAAATACTGTATACGCTCAGGCCGGTAGCTGGTCAGGCGGCACTATCTGCGAGGTGGGGATGTCCACCTCCGGCATACCGTCGGTGTAGTGCGGCGTGGGCGGCTTGAGTGGCTGCTTGGGGCCGTAATTTCTCTCTTCGTTGATGGTATCCAGCAGGCTGTAAACTACCTCCACCGCGCCTTTGTGCATGCCTTTGTGTCCCTGCGGAAGCTTGCAGATGTGCAGCTCCCACTCGTTATAAGTCTCACGAGTCCAGGTGACGGTCCTGCCGCCCGCCAGGGCGGCGCTCTTTTTATCACCGGGAGTCACTATGATGGGCCTGATGCTGGTGTTCTTCCATTGTGTTACAACTGTGCGCAGGAGTTTTTTGGTAGAAAAGCCGCATTGCTCGGCGCTGGACTGCCTCTCTGCCGAAGAATCAACCGTCTCCACGTCGGGGGCGGGCAGGCTCTTTTTCTCTGATACCGGGCCTACCTCGGGCAGTATGGCATCGGTAGGAAGCTCCCTGCCCTGTGACAGCTCCTCTTCATACTTCTGGAGCAGCTCGCCGAATTTTTCCATGAGCTGCTCGCGCGTGCCCTGCGGCGGCTTTTTCAGGCCGTCGCCTATCATGACCACGGTGGTCTGGGGCGGGGGC
>Ga0209609_10000054_pt1 | contig 59017 bp, 47 predicted proteins | sample LakKivw325mmetaG_FD_184136 | JGI IMG/M metagenome (GOLD analysis project Ga0209609, IMG submission 184136) | Anoxic lake water microbial communities from Lake Kivu, Rwanda to study Microbial Dark Matter (Phase II) - Lake Kivu water 325m metaG... | ecosystem: Environmental > Aquatic > Freshwater... | reverse complement strand
AATCCGATTGTAATTCCGGATGTCTTTTTCTCCGAATACATCGAAGGCAGTAGTAATAACAAGGCAATCGAAATCTACAACGGTACTAATGCGCCCGTAGATTTAAGTCAATTCACGGTAAAACAGGCCAATAACGGTTTCGGCTGGGGTAGTACTTCTGCGGGTGCCGATACCCGGTATGCCTTACCCTTAACTGGAACATTAGCCGCCGGTGATGTTTATGTCATAACCAATGATCAGGCTAATGCGGCTATAAAAGCGGTCGCAGATCTGGTACTGACCTATAATAATACTGCCAATGGAGCCGTCGGATCGAATGTGGCTTCATTCAACGGTGATGATGCCATGGGACTGTTCTTCAATGATGTTCTGATCGACGTCATTGGAGTTCCGACTGTAGATCCGGGAACTAATTGGCCGGTAGCCGGGGGAGTCGGAGCAACCTCTGAATTTACCTTGGTGCGCAAGACCGCAGTCAAGACGGGTAATATTGACTGGGGATTGTCATCCGGAACTAACACTACTGATTCGGAATGGGAAGTATATCCGCAAGATACTTTCAATTATCTGGGTGAACATCCAACCGTCACTATTAAACCTACTTTTACAACCTGTACGATCGACAAGTCGGATGATAAAATCGCCTGGACGGTATTGCCTGGCACTCTGTCAAGCGGTTTTAATATGACGCTCGATCCATCCGTCGCTTTCTATTACATGAATTTCAGCGCGGCCACCGCGACGAATGTAAAGATTAAAGAAGGATACTACGGGTTCACAATTACGTCTTATCCGACTGGTTTCTTTGAATACTGGGCCGGACGGGGCGTGGATGCCAGTGCTGCTGCCGGAACCTGGCAGGCCGAAGCCTGGAAAATCATCAATGGCAATCTGCCAACCTTCTACGTCAAAGCCGATACTGGTGGTAATTTGACATTAGTTGATGGATTGGTAAAAGCTATTGCTCAACCGGATGAATTTCTGCGTATCGAGGGTTCATATCTACTCGGGGCTTATTCATATGCCGGCAAATTGACCTCGGTGAATAATATTGCTTCGGATACGATCAAGGTCAATATTACCTTTGAAGCGCCCAGGTATATCACATTCATTGCGGCGATTCAGGATACGACGGGCAAGGTCGTCGAGACGCCTGGCGATTCACCCCTCAAAGGTCAGCGGGTAAAAACGACCGGTATTGTCACCGGTGTCGCCTCGAATGCCTATTATCTGCAGGATGCGCCCGGTGCCTGGAATGGAGTCTATGTTTATACCAATACTGCTCCTGGTGTCCTGGTGGGCGATTCGGTTGTTGTCGAAGGTCGGATGGCCGAATACTATAACCTGACCGAGATAGACAGCGCGATCACGACTGTGATTGAGCATGATCGTCCTTTGCCGGAGCCTGTGGTGGTCACCGCCAATGAACTCAAGCAGGAAAAATACGAAGGTGTTTTGGTCAAAATAATGAATGTGACCTGCACGAACCCGTCGCTGGGCAGTGGCGAGTGGGAAATCACCGACGCTTCGGGTGTCACCCGGGTCGACGACCAGCTTTTCGTTTCGGTTGGTAAACTCAACTGGGTTTACAACATAACGGGCGTCACCAACTACACCTACAGCAACTACAAGATTGAACCACGCTCTGCCGCCGATATTGAGGTTGTCAGTCAGCCTACATCCCGCTTCCTGTGGGAAAAGGACATTTCCAGTTATCCGTTCTTCAAGAATGACCACAATACGCGCGGTATGGCGTACAATCCCGCCACTAACCACCTGCTGGTCGCCAGTCGCACTGGCGGCGCCTTCGTCTGGATTCTGAATGCGGCCAATGGCGACACCGTCGGACGTCTGGATATGACTGGCGTAACCGGTGGAACCTTCCTGATTAATATTCCACGTGTGACAGCGGATGGCGTGATTTATGTCTGTAACCTGAGTACCGGTGCTACCGCGCCATTCAAAATCTATCGCTGGGAAAATGAAGCCGCCGTACCTACCGTCGCAGCCGAGATTGCGGCGCCAACCTTACGGATTGGTGATGCCTTCGCGCTGGCTGGCAATGGCGTCAATACGGTGTTGTATGCCAGCGGATCGAACTCGACACAGATCAGTGTATTCAATACGGTGGATGGGGTCGCGTTCACCGCTGGAACCCCCATTCCGGTGGCTACTGGCTTAGCTCGCGGTGGCATTGCACCCGCAGAAGATGGCAGTTTCTGGGTCAATGGCGCTGGCACGGCGACTTCGCACATTGATGCGAACGGTGCCTTAATCGCCGCAGTTGATGGTGGCTTGATTGACGGTGGCTGGCACAACGTTGGTTACCTGAATTATCCTTTCACCAAGAAAATGATCGCTATCGTCGGCAAGAATAATGCCTTCCGCGGCAACCAGGTTCAGGTCTGGAACATCAGTGAATCCGAGACCACTCCGGTGCTGGTTGATACGGTCAATCTGACCAGTGGCTATAACGCCAACACAAACGCCTGCGGCGATCTGGCATTTAGGAAAAATGTGGACGGGACAATCACCGTCTTCGAATTGATTACCAATAACGGCATCGCGGCCTGGAATCTGACTCCGCCGATCCACATTCCACTCCTGACCATTGCCGAAGCTAAAGCTGACGGCGATGGCAATTTCCGTCCGGATCTGGAAAATAAGCGGGTAGCGGTACGGGGTGTCATCACCACGACCGATTTCGAAAGTCTGAACCCCGCCTTCTGGAATGTCTTTATCCAGGATACAACGGGTGGCCTCAATATCTATTCCAGCAAATTCAAAGGCCCGATCACGATCGGTGACGAGATCGAACTGCATGGTATCTTGACATTCTACAGGGGTTTGACCGAAATCATTCCCGATTCATTGAGCCATGTTAAAGTCCTGTCACACGGCAATTTGGTACCTCCGCGTAAAGTCAAGCTGGCGGACATCGGTGAGGAGACTGAAAGCATCCTCGTGCAGGTTGACAGCATCTGGTTTGTGCAACCCACGACCTGGCCGGCACCTGCCAATAATGCCAATTTGCAAGTCACCGATGGTATCGATACCGTAACATTCCGGATTGATAAGGATTCGGATGTCGATGACTGGGCCGATTGGCCAAGGGGTATTTTCGGTGTGATTGCCGTCGGTAACCAGTACACCGCCAAGGTGCCACCGAACGATGGGTACCAGATTCAAGGCATAGCCAAAGACCTGTTCTATCTGTATCCGGAACCCTTTAAACCCGAACCACTCGTTCCATTCTGGGCAAAAACCCAGGCTACCATGAACTTCCCAGCCTATATGTCTACTGGCAATTACACACGGGGCATGGCATACGGAAAAGTTGAAGGTAATGATCGGGTGTACGTCGTGACCCGCAGTGGCGCTCATCGCATCGTGGTCTATGACGCCATGACGGGTGATAGTCTGAAAGAAATCCCGGCTCCGCCCAATCCGGTGGGCACTTTCCCAGTCAATGCCGTGGATGTTTCGGATGATGGCCGTATTTATGTGTGCAACATGACCCTTGATGCCAGTACAACGGCCTTCACAGTTTATCAATATCTGAATGAGAATGCGACGCCGGTGCCGGTTATTTCCTATACCGGACTCAACAAGCGCTTCGGCGACATGTTCAGCGTCTATGGCTCGGCGGCAGACAATAGTCTGACGATTTATGCAGCGGCGCCGAGCTCCGATAAGATCGTGAAGTTCTCCACGGCTGACCATGGCGCAACTTTTACCCCGACTGAAATTACGTTGTCCAGAACCATGGGCTCCTTACCGAATGTCGCTCCGGATGCCGACGGTTCACTGTGGATCAAATCCGCCGGGAAACCACTCATGCATCTGGGCATTGATGGCACAACGCTGGACACCGTATCGACAGAAATCGTCGGAACAAGCTCGTCCAAGATCAAGTATTTCGATGATGGTGTCAAGAAATGCTTGTTGGTCTATTACTATAACTTCGCGACCGATGCCGGCATGGAAAAGTTCCACGTCATCGATGTAACGGAAGGACCTGCCAAGGCTAAATTGGTCAGATTCAGCCATTCCATCGGTAACGTCGCCAATCTCAATGGGACGGGATCAGTTGACGTCATGCCCATTGATGAGCATACCTGGGTGGCGTTTATCATGGGTACCAATAACGGCCTGGCGGCTTTCACCAATGCCAAGGACTTACTGCCACCAAATGTGAAAGTCAAGTTCTATGGTACCACACCCAATGTGCTCAACAATCCGTACGGTGCGGGTTACATTTGCGGTAGTAACGCCTATGGCGATCTCGGCAAGTATCAGCGTTTCGACCTGAATGCGAATAATTTCAATTTCCTGTACGGATTCATGCTGCAGTTTGGGGTCATGAATATTGTTGACGAGCCGGATACGCTTGACTTGGTGGTCAAGGGTATCGGCGCCCAGGGTGTCCCGGGTGAACTGTTATTCTCGATCAAAGTGCCTACTTCACAAATTGATACAGCACTTCTCGGAATTCATAATGTTTTCCGTCTCCCGTCGCCGATTCCTGTTCCTCCGCATTTCTTCGTTGGTTTCGAATGGCCGGCGACTGCTAATGATCAGTTCGCAATGTTGTCGGATAAGAACGGAGAAGGTGATGGCCAGAACCGCGTTTGGGAGCGTTTCGCGGATGGCGGCTATAACGACTTTGGTACAGTACTCAATCCCAGCTATTCCTGGGGCATTGATATCGACCTGTGGATTTCGGCTTTCTATATCCAAGGTCCGGAAGTCAGTATCAAGAGCCAAACCGACGTCCTGCCGACGAGGTACGCTTTGCATCAGAACTATCCCAACCCGTTCAACCCGACCACTAACATTCTGCTGGCTCTTCCGGAACCCGCAGATGTCAAATTGGTGGTTTACAACATGATCGGGCAGGAGGTTGCGACTATCCATCGCGGGCATCTGCCGGCTGGTAACCATGTGTTTAACTTCAGTTCCGCCAACCTTGCCAGCGGTATCTACTTCTATAAAGTGCAGGCGAATAACTTCACCGCGCTCAAGAAGATGACGATTCTGAAGTAGTCAAAAGATAAACCCATAATCCAAAAAAGGCTGTCACGATTGGCGTGACAGCCTTTTTCTTTTTAGTTACTGTGGTGTAGATTAGTATACAAATAAGCGAGGATTATCATGACTGACAATTGTTTCTGGAAAAGTATCTTGATTATGGGTTTATCGGTTGTTTTATCAGCCGGAACGCCACCAACCCCGGTTCGTAGTATTAGCGACCTGAACTCACAAGATGTGCCGGTCACTCAGCATTACTTTGCCGAGTATCCCGATATTTGCCAAACTCGTGGTGGTGTGCTTTGGATTGTCTATTCGGAAATAAAAGACTCAGTCGAACAAGTCGTCCTGAAAAAAATCGAAAATATGACCGTTACTGATTCGATCATCATCAGTCAGCCTCGCGAGGGTAATTTTAAACCCCGCATCGTCTGCGACCGCCAAAACCGGCTCTGGATCTGCTGGTCGTCGCGTCAGGGGAATATTTGGGATATAAAGTTGCGCAGTCTGCAGAGTGGAAAATTATCCGAGGAGATTGAACTGACACATGATTCAGAGGTTGATCTGAATCCCGTGCTTTGCTGTGGGAAAAATGATGAAATCTGGGTAGCCTGGGAAAGACAAACGGAGGCCGATTTTGATATTTATGCAGTTAACTCAACCAATTGGCAGAAAATTCAGAATATCAGCAATGCCGAGGGGCTGGACCTACGCCCACAGATTATCTGCCAGCGTAACGGAGCTTTGTGGGTAGTGTGGGATCGCCAGGTGAATGCAGGTTATCAGATCATTGCCCGGCAGGTTTTACAGAATAAATGGATGGCAGAACAAATACTTAGTCCGAACTGGGGTTTTAATCAGGCGCCCATGATGCAGGTTGATTCCCGCGATAATCTCACGGCTGTCTGGCAAACTGACCTTCTGTCCACTGGTCAGATTGCCTATAATCCCTGGTTGGTTTATTGTGCATTGTTGAAAACTGATTGGGGAAAACCGACCTATTCGGAGACCATCGGCGATCGTCGGAAAACCGGGGAGGATCAGGGTTTAGAACTGCCCACACCTATTTTTGACCGCCAGGATCGGTTGTGGATATTTAGCCGGGCTTCACAGAGTTTCAATGTCCAGTGCCTGCAAGGCAATCAGAAAAGTTCGTTGTACCGTTTCGATATCGGGGGTTGGGGTGGAAGGGGAGACCAAATCAGAGCGCTTCTCGGGCAGGATGGGGCCATTTATTCAGTTCGGCGCGATTTGAAGTACATCTACCTCAACCGTTTCGAGCCGGAGCGGGTGGAAATGGCAGACTTCCCGCCAGTTCAGTCAAATTATACGAACCAGGGTATAAGAAACACGACCAAAGAAGAGGTGGGTAAATCCGTACTGCAACTTCCGGATGGCTACCAGATTTTCTTTGGGGATCCGCATCAGCACTCTCTTCTGTCGGATGGGGCCGGCACGATTGACGCCTGTTATACACGCTCTTTTAAAGTTCTGGGGTATGACTTTGCGGCGCTGACCGACCATGAATGGTTTACCAGCAACCGATTGACGCCCTCTGAATGGGAATGGATTAAAATCATGGGCCGGGCGATCTCCGCTAAAACCGGACGCACTGTAATTCCGGGCTATGAATGGACCAGTGCCAGAGTTCCAGCCGGCTCTGGGCATAAAAATGTTTATCATGCAGTTTGGGATAAACCCATTTTTGGGCTGCGAACCGATGCTAAAAAGGCTCCCGATTTGTATGCGGCGTTGACTCGCTCGGGCGGTATCGCTATTCCTCATCATATCGGATGGAGCGGTACCGACTGGGAAAATTACCAACCCGAGATCCAACCCGTTTTCGAAATCGTTTCCGCCCACGGTGCTAATGAATACATGGGCAATGAACCCATCCGCCACCGTGGCGGGTTGCCGGGCTATTTTATCCAGGATGGCTTCAAACAAGGGAAACAGTTCGGATTGATTGGCGGATCGGATGGTCACGGTTTGCTCTGGCATCACGGGGTGGGAGTGAAGGAATCGGAGTGGGTCTGCGGCTTGACGGCGGTAATTGCCCGGGAGAATTCCTTGCCGGCAATTATTGAAGCTTTCAAAGCCCGTCGGGTGTATGCCACTTCTGGTAAACGTATATTGATTGATTTCAGGATCAATGAGCACTGGATGGGAGAAAGTATATCCATCAATACGGCTCCGAGTATCTCGATTAAAGTCATTGGAACAGGCAAACTGGCGTATGTCTATCTCCTGCGCGACTGCGAGCCGGTTCTTATCCTCGGCAAAGATACCGATGAAGGTCGGGGCGTCAACCGATTGTTCGTTGATCAGGACGCTGGAAAAGGATCGTATTACTATTATTTACGGGTTGTCCAGGAGGATGGTGAAATGGCCTGGAGCAGTCCCATCTGGGTTACGATTAACTAAAATCAAAGACAGTCAAACCAGAAATCCGCTGATTAATGTTAATCCGCTTAAGAAAATATTTGCCTATCCCGTAATTTTTCGGCAAATTTGCGGCGCTTTTTAAAGGAGTATGCAGATGTCAAAAGTATGTGAAATATGCGGTAAAAAACCTCAATACGGAAATAATGTTAGCCATGCCAATAATCGTACCCGTCGGAGATGGGAACCGAATCTGCGCAAAGTCCGTATTGATGACCATGGGTCGCTCAAGACAGTCAAGGTTTGCTTATCCTGTCTGAAGAGCAGCAATCTCAAGAAAGTCTGAACTGCTGAAGTAAACATTTAAAGGCAAAAACCCCGGTTTGGCCGGGGCTTTTGTTTTATAGAACGTGGGAAAAGGAGTGCCGGTTTAACTTGCTCCCTGCTGACGCAGAAAGGTGGGGATCATATTCCGCCGGTCATTATTGATCACCGGTGCCGGAGCCGTTTCAAGCACAAAATTCGGATCCTGTGTCTGCGCACTATCTTGCTCGAAAAGATTGCCTGAAACGTTTATATCACGTGCCGGCGCTGACGCGACCGGTGGTTTAATCGTCTCCTTTTTAGGAGGGTAAGAAAAAGTGCTTGTGGTGGGAGTAATCGGTTTCAGAGCCCGTTCCAGATTGAAACCCGTAGCAATCACCGTAATTATGATCTCGTCACCCAAATTTTCGTCGACCACGGTTCCGAAAATAATTTCCGCGTCCTGACCGGCCTCTTCGGTAATAATCTGACAGGCGGCGTCGACTTCGTTCAGCCGTAAATCCTTGCCTCCGGTGACATTGATGAGCAAACCTTTCGCACCCTTGATATGCATATCTTCCAGAAGGGGACTCGAAATTGCCTGTTGCGCGGCTAAGACGGCCCGCTCCTCGCCGGAAGCCAGACCGGTACCCATCAGGGCTTCACCCATGTCTTTCATGATAGTTCGCACATCGGCGAAGTCCAGGTTAATTACTCCATGCCGGTTAATCAAATCGGAAATGCCCCGCGTGGCCTGATATAAGACACTGTCGGCAGTTTTAAAAGCGTCACCAATAATCGTCTCTGTATCAACGATGCTTAACAATTTCTCATTCGGAATGACTATTAAAGTGTCGACTTTTTCCTTGAGTTCGCGAATACCTTGTTCGGCGCGGGCCATGCGTCGGGCACCTTCAAAGGCAAACGGTTTGGTGACGATCGCGACGGTCAGACAACCCATTTCGTGAGCGATTTCGGAGACGACCGGTGCCGCACCAGTTCCAGTACCACCGCCCATACCGGCAGTGATAAAGACCATATCGGCCCCGCCGATCAAAGCCTGCACTGCCTGGCGATCGGTTTCAATCGCTTTTTTACCAATATCAGCCATCGCTCCGGCACCCAGCCCACGGGTCAGTTCGCGCCCGATCTGGTATTTGGTCTGGGCTTTGCATTTATCCAGCGCCTGGATGTCGGTATTCAAAGCAATAAATTCGACACCCTGGAGTCCATAGTCGATCATGCGAGTGACGGCATTACCGCCCGCTCCACCGACGCCAATGACTTTCAGACGCGCGCTTTGATTTTCAAGGTCTTCGAATTCGAAATACATAATTACCTCCTGGAAATTGTTACATTATATTTTCAGTTAAATGTTTAATCCATGAGCTGAATCGTTTTATCGGGCCACCTGATTTTCCACTAAAACCACGCCTGCCGAACTCCGCTACCGCATACTTCAATAACCCGATGGCGACGGCATAGGAGGGATCGCTCAGCTCGGTCTCGTACCCTTCAAAGCCTTTCGGCGTACCGACTTTGGTCGGAGTGTTGAAAACCATTTCGGTCAACTCATCGGTACCTTTCAGCAACGCTCCGCCTCCGACTAAGGTCACCGATAAAATATTTGTCAGTGGAATATCCGCCTTGCTGGCTTCGTTGAAAGCTTCCCGTAGGATTTCTTCCATCCGAGGTTCGATCCATTCCGCCAAATTGTAAACGGCGACTTCCCGGCTCTGCCGGCCAGCGATTCCATTCAGTTTAAAGAAAGCTTCTTTGTCGGTCAGCGAGGTTTTGGCGAAACCGTACTCACGTTTGAGTTGTTCGGCCTGCACCGGCGGAATCCTCAGCATGATCGAAATGTCGTGCGTTACGTTCGCTGCACCCAAATTGATGACCCCTGTGTAATGCACGCCGCTCTCGTAAAATACGATGACGTCTACAATGCCGCTTCCAATATCCAAAAGAATGCTGCCCATATCCTTTTCGCTTTCTTCGAGACAGGCGTAAGAGGCCGCAAAGGCGCTGAAGACAAAACCTTCCACTTCCAGACCCGCGTTCTTGATGCATTTCGCTAAATTCGAAGCCGCCGTAGTACTGTAAGTCGTGAGATGCACTTTGGCTTCTAAACGTCGACCACTCAAATTGAGCGGGTTTTTTACCCCGCTTTGCTCATCGACGATGAATTCCTGCGAAAGTACGTGTAGAATCTGCCGCTCAATCGGCAGAGGCACGGCTTTGGTATGTTCAATCACGCTGGCAATGTCTTCTTCTTCGATCTCGCGCGATTCTCCCAACCCGGTCCGATTATCACTGGAAATAGCAACCATGCCTTTGGTATTCATACTCCGAATGTGCTCGCCCGATATGCTGACGATGCAGGATTCGACGGGAAAACCAGCCATCTCTTCGGCGAGGGTCAGGGCTTTGATGATTGAATCAGTGACCTGCTCAATATCAATGACCAAACCCTTGTTAATTCCTTTGGCAGGAACGGTCCCAAAACCTTTGATTAGCGGTAGCTGGCGTTCCTGATCAACTTCAGCGATGATGGCACAGATTTTCGACGATCCGATGTCCAGAGCTGTAATGATCTGATTTTTTAGTTTAAGCATCTTTCCTACGAATTTCGCTCCCTGACAATGATCTGTTTATCCCACCGCAAGTCAAGGTACCGGTAATCCGCCATGGTACGTTTATTCTGAATGACGGTCTGAAATTGATTGAGGATAAACAGACGTTTAAAGTGTTCGCGGTTACCTAAATAGATCGGTGTCCCGCCGTTGACTGTGTAGATGACGAATTCATTGTTATGCCACCGGTACAATTCGGATATTTCGGCATAGACCGCCGGTAGGCGGGAAGCCGCAAGCTCGATGATCCCAATAGCGGTGAGGATGTCTGAATTTGTGGTTGGACGACCGGGATGGACGCGGCCAGAATCTGCTTCGAAACCTGTGATTACAGGATAAATATCAGCCAGTTTCTCCGCCGGCAGGGGCAGAACGACACCCTCGCCATCAATCAGGAACAGACTTTTGACGTTTAAATAGGCCACCGGCTGTCGTTCTTTGATTAAAATCTGGAGAGTGTGCGGAAAATCGCGGCTGACAATCGCGGCTTTGATGAACGGTTCTTTTTCAAGCCGGTTTTGAATAGCACGTAAATCCATTCTCAACAGATTGGAGCCTAAATTGATCTGCGTTAAAGCCCGAACATCCTTCTCCTTCAGGATTGCAAGGCCACTGATTTTCACTGTACGCAGATTAAACAAGTCGGTATATTCACACCAATTGATCGCCCCGCGGACTATTGCCGTCAGCACACCGATACAAATCAGTCCGGCCAGCAAGTTCCGGATCATTTTTACCCGGGATTGTTGACTTTCGACAGTGACACTTTCTTCGTGTACAGCTACATTTTCCATGCGATCACCAGGATTATAAAAGCAGAAATGATAAAAAAGACAGGGTTCCCGATTTGTGAGCCAAAGACAAATCCGGCGTTGCTAATCGGATTAGTTGTTAACGCTCTCGCTTGGGAAAAGTCTGCCCGCCGCGATAGCGACGCTGCAGGAGAGCCGGCGATGCGGATTATAACCCCCCGTACTCGTCGGGAACCCTGTATAATTAATGTTGCACTGTGGTTGTTAAACTGAATCATTTGTCTTCAAGATTATGCCGATTGGCAATTATTTCCTGATGCATTTTGTTGACATCTCCGGCGCCCAATGTCACTAACATATCACCGGGCTGATGGAGGCTAAAAAATTGTCGGACCGCTGTCTGGCGATCATGGACAAAATACACCTGACCAAAATTGGCTTTACGCATTTCGTCAAAAATCAACTGACTGCTGATCCCGGTCAGCGGTAATTCGCGTGCGGGATAGACATCGAGTAGTAACACGATGTCAGCACCTTGCAGTACCCGGGCAAAATCAGGGTAGAAATCACGAGTACGAGTAAACAAATGCGGCTGAAAAACAGCGATTAGCCGACGTTGCTTCCAGCCTTGCCGTGCCGCCTGCAGGGTTGCCGCTATTTCTGTTGGGTGATGAGCATAGTCGTCAACAAGCATCAGTTCATCGGTCTGCAATAGCACCTCAAAGCGCCGTTTGACTCCTCGAAAAGCGCTCAGCCCATCGGCAATAGCCCTGAATTGTAAATCATAGGTCAATCCCAAGCCTATTGCCGCCAAAGCGTTTTTAATATTGTGTCTGCCCGGCACCTGCAGACGGACCTGGCCTACAGACTTTCCGGCATAGCTCACTCTGAATTCCGACTGTAATTCGTCCAAACAGAGGTTGGTAGCCGTCAGCGTATTATCGGCGGCCAGTCCGTAAACGAGACAAGGCTTGGTCAGCGAGGGCAGGATGGAGCGCACTTCGCTTTCGTCCCCGCAAAGGATGATTTTACCGTCTCGTGGCACATATTCCGCAAACTGAATAAAGGTCTGCTTGATGTCATCTAAAGAAGCGTAACAATCTAAATGCTCAGCCTCGATCGTCGTGATAATCGTGTGAGTCGGTCTTAACTGCAGAAAACTGCGGTCGAATTCATCAGCTTCCGCCACGATATAATCTCCTTGTCCGACCTGCAGAGGACTGTCCTTGGTTTTCAGGACGCCACCCGTGATGATACTCGGATCGCATCCGGCGGCGGTTAAAACTGCTCCCGTCATGGCAGTCGTGGTGGTCTTACCGTGCGTCCCGCTGACGGCAATCCGCTGTTTTTTCAGGGCAAAAATTTCGCCTAACAATTCTGCCCGGCGGATGGTTTTTAAATTGCGAGCGCGTGCCTCCTGTAGTTCCGGATTATCCGGTTTTACCGCGGCAGAATAGACCACGACATCACAGGGCGGAAGATAATTTCGATCGTGCCCTGATTTTATGTCGGCGCCCAGTTGCACCAGACGCGCGGTGTTTTCGGACATTAGCAAATCCGTGCCGGTCACCCGGTATCCCCAGTGTAATAAAAGCTCGGCTAAACCGCTCATACCGATTCCACCAATACCGATAAAGTGGTAATGTCTATTCTGGTTGTGCATCTTTTTTGATTATTTTAATGATATCGTCGATTATCAGCCGGGCTGAATCCGGTTGAGCTAAGCGCAGGGCGGCTTCTTTCATCGCCGACAGTCTATTTTCGTCGTTCAGTATTTCGACTATCGCCTGCTCTAATCGTGTTCCTGTAAGCTCGCTTTGCAGAACCACGACTGCGGCTCCGTTTTTTTCCATACTGCGGGCGTTAAGTTCCTGGTGATTGCCGGCGGAGGTTGGGAGTGGAATCAATACTGCCGGCTTGCCGTACAGGCAGAGTTCAGCCAGTGAAATGGCGCCTGAACGACTCACGACTAAGTCCGCTGCGCAATAGGCAATCCCCATTTCATGAATAAAAGGTGTAATATGAACCACAGGATTATCGTCGAAAATAGTTTTCAGCGTTTCGTAATCTCTCTGTCCAGTCTGCCAGATGAACTGGCAGTTGCCTTTTTCGAGCAGGGAGTAGATATTTTCCGCCCAGTAATTATTAATAGCCTGCGAGCCCTGACTACCACCGAAAATCAGGATAGTCTTTCTTCCCGGCTCCAGATCGAAATAGTACTGCGCCTGATCCTGTCGAATATGTTTAAGAGATCGGCGCAGGGGCGTTCCGAAACATACCGACTGTTCAAAATAGGCCTGGGATTCAGAGAAAGACGTATAAACGCGTTGGGCGTGCTTGGCCAACAGACGGGTAGTGGCACCGGGAAAGACATTCTGTTCATGCAGAACATAAGGAATGCCCAACCAGGCGGCGATCCGCAAAGGAGGACCGGCGGTGTACCCACCAGTTCCAATCGCCAATTCAGGTTGGATTTGTCTGATGATAAGGTACGATTGTACGAAACTGACGATTAATCGGAGGGGGAATAAGCAATTAATCAGCATATCACGTGGTGTCCAGCCTCTTTGCCAACCGCGGATCCAGATAGTCCGGAGATCATAGCCCAGAGTGCGGAGAACTTTGTATTCTAAACCGCGCCGCGTGCCGATAAAGGTGAATTCAATCTTGCCCAGTTCAGGTTCCCGACTTTTTAGCTCTTCTACCAGGGCGATAGCTGGGTACAAATGTCCGCCCGTTCCACCGCCACAGATCAGGATTTTGAATTTTGCGGCCTGGTCGGTATTAGTCATTGGTCACTACCAGTTTTAAGGTTTTATTTTTAGGTATCGCATGCTTGGAGATATTCAAAAGAATACCGATGACAGCGAAGTTGAAAATCATTGATGAACCACCGTAGCTGATAAACGGTAAGGGCAATCCCGTTACCGGCAAGAGTCCGCAGGTCACACCCACATTGATAAGGACGTAAATGAACAGGCAAGCCGACAGGCCGACTCCGAGCAGATTACCAAAAATATCGGGAGCGCGGAGGGCGATCTGAATACCACGAATGAACAGAAAGAGGTACAGACTCAGCAACACGACCGTTCCGAGGAAGCCAAACTCTTCACCTACAACCGAAAAGATGAAATCAGTATGTGGATCCGGAAGAAACAGGTTTTTCTCGACGCTTCCACCCAGACCGCGTCCGAAAAAGCCGCCGTTACCCAAAGTGATGATTGATTGGTGGATTTGATAACCAGCTCCTTGCAAGTCCGCTTGCGGGGCCATGAAAGTCAGGATGCGCCGGAGCTTGTATGGTGAATGTAATATGGTAAACACTGAGCCTAATACAAACAAGACCCCAAAGGGAGTGAAGTGCAGTAACCTTGTACCGCCGATGAAAAGCACTAAAAATCCGAACAGGGAAAAAACTGCTCCGGTACTATAATTTGGTTCGATAATGATTAAAAATACCATGCTCAGAATCATCAGAGCTGGAGGAATGAATCCGCGTTTGAAATCACCCAGATGTTTTTGATGGCGTTCCAGAAAGGAAGAGATGTAAATAATCAACGCCAGCTTGGCGAATTCTGACGGCTGAAAATTGAATCCCCCAATTGAAAACCAGCGGGCAGTCGACAGACCACCATTGATTTTATGCATGACCAGCGTAAGGATCAGGAAGAAGATCGCCGCTAAAGCAATCCAGAACGCGGCGGGCTTCAGATGCTGATATTTCAGGAAAACGAAAAACGCCCCAAACAATAAACCAATGGTAATCCTGATGACCTGACCGCGAACGTAAAAGGTCGAGTCATCAAATTTTGCCGCACCCAGCGAAGAACTGGCGCTATATTGAAAAACAATGCCCAATCCCAGCAAAAACAAAAACGCAAACAGAAATTTCTGGTCAATTTTACCGGTATTGAGATTAACCTGCATTGCCGGTCTCCTGGGCTAAATGCATGACGATTTCTTTAAAAACCTGACCGCGATGCTCATAATTGTCAAACATATCGAAACTGGCACAGGCGGGAGACAGTAATACGACATCGCCCACCTGCGCGATCGCCCGGGCAATCTCCAGTGCTTTGGGCATCGAATAACCGGCTTCGTGCAAGCGTACTACCCCGGCTAGGGCTGCTTTTATTTTAGACGCGGCCTTGCCGATGAGGATTACTTCCCGGACATGCCGTTTGATTTCTGGGATCAGCAAGGAGAAATCGGAATCCTTGTCTTTACCACCAAGGATCAGAACGATCGGTTTTTGAAAACTCCGCAGGGCATAATTGACTGCATCGGTATTAGTCGCTTTGGAATCATTGTAATATTCTACACCTTTAATGGTCGCAACATATTCGAGCCGGTGTTCGATCGGTCGGAAATCTGTCAGAGTCTGGGTCAGGTGTGTGACATCCAGTCCGAATAACCAGGCGGTGTTCAGGGCCGCGAGAATGTTATAGAGGTTATGTTCACCAAGAATCGCCAGTCGCTCTCGCTCGATGATGGTTTGATTCGTATCTGAAAAAATTCTCTGCGGATCAACCAAGAAGCGTTTAGCCGATGATGAATAGAGTCCCGCCGGGATAAGGGTACAATTCTGTGGCAGGTGCGAAAGAAGCAGAGCATCGTCATCATTGTAAACGTAATAGTCGTTTTTTTGTTGGTTCCTGGTAATGCGTAATTTGGCCGACAGGTATAATTCCATACTGTGTTCGTAACGATCCATGTGATCGGGCGTGATATTCAAAATGACGCTGACTTTGGGGCGGAAATGCACGATCTTTTCGAGTTGAAAACTGCTCAGCTCGAGAATGAATATTTTTCGGGGATGCAAGGACTTTTCCGCTTCCAATATCAGTTGACTGAAAGCTGTACCAATATTGCCGCCGCAATAAGGTTCGTAAGCGGTGCCCTTGAAAAGAGCCTGGATCAGGGTCGTGGTAGTGGTTTTCCCGTTTGAGCCTGTGACCGCGATGATGTCCGCTGTCGGGCAGAACCAATATGCTAATTCGACTTCCGCAATTACTGGTATGCGTTTCTCGGCAAGTGATTGTAAAATTGGCGCATTATTGGGAATACCCGGACTGAGGACGGCCAAATCACAGTCCTGGGCCGCTGGAGAATGACCGCCGGTTTCGATTTTTACGCCGGCTACCGCTAAGGCTAATGCTAAGCGGTCATCAATTGTCACGGTTTCGATATCCGATAACAGAACCTGCGCACCTTTTGACCGGGCTAAGAGCGCGGCATATATTCCACTGCGTCTCGCGCCTAAGACGGTAATTTTTTGACCCGCGAGGGTAAAAGGGATAGAAGTCAAGTTGATCATAGAATTTTGAAACTGCTTAAACTGAAAATCGCTAAAAGTATTCCGATAATCCAGAAACGAATGACGATCTTGCTTTCATCGAGGCCTTGCATTTCGAAATGATGGTGCAGGGGTGCCATTTTAAAAATGCGCCGACCGGTACCCGTCCGCTTTTTCGTCCATTTGAAATAAGTAACCTGTAACATGACGGAAAGTGCCTCGGCAATGAATATCGCCCCGAGGATGAAGAATAGAATTTCCTTTCTGAGGAGCACTGCTAACGTCGCAATCGCCGTGCCCATAGCCAATGAACCTGTGTCTCCCATAAAAACCTGAGCAGGTTTGCTATTGAACCACAAAAAACCAAGAATTGCTCCCGCGAAAGTCATGCAGTAAACCGTCAGCTCACCGGCACCAGGCAGGTAAATCGTATTCAGATAATCACTGAAATCTACTCTGCCCGATACGTAAGCAATCACGGCAAAGGTCAAAGCTACAATTCCCATTAATCCTGCCGCCAAACCATCCAGTCCATCGGTGAGGTTGACCGCGTTGGAAATTCCGGTGATAAAGATGACAATGAAAGGAATGTAGAGCCAGCCCAAATCGATCAATGTGTCTTTCAGAAACGGAACTGAGGTCACGGTGTTGATCCCGCCTAGCTCCGGAGAAAACGTCAGGTAAGCTCCAATCAGCAGTCCCAAGGTGACCTGTCCGATCAATTTATAGCGGGCAATCAGCCCTTTTTTCAGTTTCTTGATTACTTTCAGATAATCATCCAGAAAACCAATGACGCCCATCCAGACTGTGCTAAGCAGCACCAAGTTGATATAGGTATTGCGCAAATTGGCCCATAGCAGAACCGGCACCAGCACGGAGAAAAGAATAATTAGACCTCCCATTGTCGGTGTCCCTTTTTTTGACAAATGAGTCTGCGGACCGTCTTCCCGTATCAATTCTCCGATCTGATAGAGATGCAGTTTTTTCAAAATATAAGGCCCGATGAGAAAACTGATCAAAAGCGCTGTAATCGCGGCCATCGCCGCACGGAAAGTGATATATTGGAAAAGATTGAATCCTGAGAAGAGATTTTTTAACGGATAGAGAAAATGATAAAACATGTTAACCTTTAAGTTTGGTAATGACCTCTTCCATACGACTGCCGCGTGATCCCTTGACTAAGACAGTGTCTTCAGGGTCCAGGGTACGATGCAGATGAGCGACCAGTGCCGTTTTATCCGGGAAATGACGCGCCTCGCGCAATCCTGAGGCATAGGCCGATTCGATCGCTTTTTTCGTCAATTCACCGACGCCATAAAAAGCATCTATTCCCATCGCGGCCACCGCTTCACCGACCATTACGTGGCCGGCAAGGCTGAAATCACCCAGCTCCCGCATATCGCCCATGATAAATATCCGTCGTCCATTCAGTTTCATCAACTGGAAAGTCCGCAAAGCCGCGAGCGTCGAATCGGGGTTGGCATTGTAGGCATCATTGATGATTCGGCAGGGCCCGTCAGTCTGCACTATAAACCTTTGATTAATCGCCGTAAAGTTCTCCAGAGCGGCTTTGATATTTTCCGGAGCGATTTGATAATATAAACCAACTGCCACTGCCGCTAAGGCATTTTGAGCGGCGGGGTAACCACTAACCTTTAATTTTATTTCGAATTGCCCGTTGACTTCAATTTGCGGGCAGGCATTTTCGTCAAAGCTTATCAGACGGGCGTTGACGTCATTGCTATGGGAATTAAACCCGAACGTGAATCTCTTTTGGGATATTGGAATCCGCTTAATATTTTCATCGTCAGTATTGACGAAAGCGATCCCGTCCGACGGAAGTCGTTCAAACAGTTCCGCCTTTGCCCGCCGGACTCCATCGATCGAGCCGAAGAACTCAAGATGTCCATGCCCGATATTGGTTATCAGTCCTGCAGTCGGGTGGGCGATCTGACATAAGGATGCGATCTCGCCAAAATGATTGGTACCCATCTCCAAAAGACTAAACTGATGCCCTGAAGTCAGGTCGAGGAGAGTCAATGGCAGACCCAGCTGATTATTCAAATTTCCGCTGGTCGAATGCAAATTGTATTGCGTGCCTACAACTGCCGCGCACATTGCCCGGGTTGTGGTTTTACCATTGGTGCCGGTTATGGCCAGGAAGGGGATATTAAATTGCACTCTCCAGCGCTCGGCCAGCGCTTGTAAGGCTTGTTCAGGATCGGGTACGATCCACAACGGCCAATTATGCTCAGCTGTTCCGGACCAGTTTGATGCTACGACTGCCAGACTGCCGCCGGCAACCAGTGCCTTGTCGACGTACAAATGGCCATCCTCATTCTCGCCTCGCAGGGCAAAGAAAGCCAGGCCGGGACGAATTTTCCGGCTGTCAATTACCGCCCCTTGAAGAGTACCTTCAAAGTTGACCAACCGACCGAGTCCGATTGCCCGGATGAAATTTGCGTCAAGAACCGGCGGCATTGAAATATTCCTTTACAATAATACTATCATGAAACGGGTGTCGCACACCTTTAATTTCCTGGTAGGGTTCGTGACCTTTACCGAGGATAGCCACTATATCCAAAGGTTGAGCCAGAATAAGCGCTTGCCGGATTGCCTCGCGACGATCTTCGACTAAAAGATAGTGATAGCTTTTAGAAAAGCCCGGGATAATGTCCTGCATGATGGAATGCGGCTCCTCGAAACGCGGATTATCGGTCGTTACAATCGCCAACTCGGCAAATTTCTCGACAGCCTGAGCCATCAACGGACGCTTGCTTTTATCACGATTGCCGCCACAGCCGAAAACAACGATCAGGTGACCACCAGCAATCACCATGCTTCTCAGAGTTTTCAGGACATTGCTAATGGCATCCGGTGTATGGGCGTAATCAATAAAAACACGCGGTTGCCCGCTTTGGGATATTTCCTGCAGGCGTCCCGGAATGAATGGCACTTCTGCCAGCGATTTTTGAATGATAGCCGGTGCAATCTCTAAATTTTCCGCAACGGCCACAACGCCGAGTATATTCCTGAGATTGAACTCTCCGGAGAGCTTGCTGGTGATAGCGATATTTTGGGTGGGGGTATGTATAGTTCCCGAAATTCCATTATTGAACTCAACACCGGACAACCAGTAATAATCGGCTTTGGGGCTTAATGAAAACGAGTATGCACGAGCTTTAGCCGCCTGCATGAAAATTGGAGCATAATGATCATCGCGGTTGTAGACCAGGAAACCGGAAGGCTCAACGATTTGAAAGAGGCGCACTTTGGTCTGCGCATAATCGGTCAGGGATTTATGGAAATCGAGATGATCTTGGGAAATATTGGTAAAAACTCCACCCTGGAACCGAATATCTGCCACCCGGTGCAAAGCCAGAGAATGGGAAGAAACCTCCATCACCGCCACACTTACATTTTCGGCATGCATCTTGGCGAAAATACTCTGGATTGTAATGCTGTCCGGAGTGGTCAGATTGGATGGAAACCACTGGTCATTGATGGAATAGCCCAGCGTGCCCACCGTACCGCAACGATGACCGGCGGTGATCAGGATATGATTCAGCAGGTAAACAGTCGTCGTTTTGCCGTTAGTGCCTGTTACTCCAACGATGGTCATGGTCTGGGTTGGATGATTGAAAAAATTAGCGGCGGCACGTGAGAGGGCAGCCTTGGTGTCGCTGACGATGATCTGGGGAACCCGAGTCGGTTCGACTATTTCCTCAACGACCAATGCGCAGGCGCCGTTGTTGATTGCTTCCGTTATAAAATTGTGACCGTCAGCGTTTTCTCCCCGGATAGCAAAAAATAATGCTCCGGGAACGGTATCTTTTGAACTGCAGGTAATTTTCTCAATCTTTTCGGGCAGAACACCGCTCTGGGTATAGGTGATTCCTTTCAGTACGGATAATAAGTTCTTACTCAAACAGACTCCCTGACGATTCGAGAATAAGCCGGCATGCAGTACCGGCATGTACGGGCGTACAAGCCGGGGGATTCTGGGATACGACCACGCCCGTGCCCTCGACTTCGATTTTTTCCAGCCCCGTCTGTTGCAAAATCGCTAATGCCTGACGCAGAGTTTTTCCGTACAAATCTGGCATCCGGGAAGATTGATTTATCGAGGAAAGGGCTGTGCGGAAACCGCTGGTCGGAGCCTCATGATTACCTGGTAAACTGCTGGTTGGTTTAGATTCCAGGACTAAGTTAGTCGGTGGCTGTGTGACAGGCGGCGTTTCGGGTTCTTCGAAAAACAATTCATCCGACTGATTCACTATCCGTTTAAATATTTCGCGAACTACGGGAGCCGCTGCCCCTCCGCCGGTGTGCACCGCTCCCTTGGGATTATCAAGAACGACAACGCATAGTAATTTTGGACGATTGGCCGGGAAAAAACCTACGAATGTTGCCATATAATCAGTCTGACTGTATATTTTCCCAATAACTTTCTGAGATGTACCGGTTTTTCCGGCGATCGCCAGCCCATTGATGTTGGCAAATTTTCCCGTACCCTGACGAACTGTCAGGCGCAGTAATTCCCGCAATTGTGACATCGTTTCCGCGCTGGCGACCCGGCGAATAAAAGACGGCCTGGTTTCGTAAATAGTGAGACCGTCTTTGGACTTGATACATTTTATTAGTTGTGGTTTCAGAAGGAGTCCGCCATTGGCAATTGCCGCATAGGCAAAAGCTAACTGCAGAGCCGTGACGCTCACACCCTGCCCAATAGCTACCTGGGCTAATGTCAGATCAGTCCAATTTTTAAGGGAATGCAGAATACCATTCTCTTCGCCGGGGAAAGCGATATTTGTCTTCGCTCCGAATCCATATTTTCGAATGAACCCAAATAGGTTTTCCCGACCAACCATTTGTGCAACTTTAATTGTTCCGACATTGCTGCTGTTCTGAATCACCTCGGCAAACGTTAAGATTTGGTACCGGTTATGGTCGTGGATGATGCGGTTGCTGACCTGAATATAACCCGGATTACAATCAATTTTACGGTTAGTCTGCAGGACTCGATTTTCAAGGGCGGCGGTAGCGGTAACTACTTTGAAGGCTGAGCCCGGTTCAAAAATATCCGAGATTACCGCATTCCGTTGGGCAGAAAGTGGATATTCTGAAGGTTTATTGGGATCGAAAGCTGGCACATTGGCCATGGCTAAGATTTCGCCAGTATTGGGATTGATAACGATTCCCAAAGCTTTATCGGCTTTGTTGCGCGTATATGCTAAAGCAATTTCTTCATGCAGGATATTCTGGTATTCCTGATCAATGGTCAAAGTCAGGTCATTGCCATCAATGCACTCTTTCGAAGGCAGGTCAGGACGGTTAAAATAGCGTCCCCACCCATCGCGCTGCACCGTAACCCAACCGGGAACGCCACCTAATATATTCTCGAACTGCAGTTCCAAACCGCCGATGCCGCGATTGTCAACATCCGTAAAACCCAACAACTGACCTGCCACTTCTCCCAGAGGATAATAACGAGTGATTTTCTTTTCAATCGCCAGTCCGGGATACTTTTCATAATATTCAAAGTTCTGGAACTGGGCCAGAGTGACATTTTTTTCCAGCCAGACAAAAGTTTTATCAGAACTGAGCAAGGACTGATATTTTTCGGCGTTGCCCTTCAGGTCCTGGCTGAGATGCATGGCTAATTCAGTTTTGTTTCTGATCAGATAAGGATGAGCGGCAATCGAAAAGTTGACCACGTCAATCGTCAAGGCTTTACCATTGCGGTCATAGATCGTTCCCCGTAGCGGCTTAGTCTCTTTTTTAAGATTTGCCTGGTTATTACACTTCGCCTGGTAGGTTTTAGCATCGATGATTTGGATAAAAAACAGACGACCTATCAACACGCACCAGGCAAATACCAGCAATCCTACGACGCAGAGAGTCTTGATTCTGATTTTTTTAAATGGGTTGGGCATTTAGCGGGTCACCATGGTTTTAGGATCAATGACGACCGCTAAGGTTTCGGGGACCGGCGTAACCATTTCTATTTCGTTAGCGGCAATGTTTTTAATCCGGTCTGTACGATTGAGAGTCTCAATTTCGATCATGGTCATTCTGTTACGAGCGACCAGATTGCTTTCCTGACGACGCAATTGCTCGATATTTCGATAAAGTTGGTTGGTGTAATTGTATATCCAGAGGTAAAACAGCATTGACCCAACGAGCAGGGAAAAGATCGTCAACAATACCAGATTATGGCGACGCTTCTGTAGATTTCTCCTTTTGGGAATTTTATTCATGCGACAACCCTGATTTTTTCTACGGCCCGAAGCTTGGCACTGCGAGCTCGCGGATTGGATTGGATCTCAGCTTTTTCGGCCGTGATAGGTTTAGGTGTCAGGATTTTCAACCGGGCTTTGTGCTGACATTGACAAACGGGAAATTCGGGCGGACAGAGACAATCCGAGGATTCGGTCTTGAAGTACTGTTTAACGATCCTATCTTCTAGGGAGTGGTAAGTAAGGATAACCAAGTGCCCACCGGGAGCCAGGAGATCAACCGCCTGAGCCAGGACACTTTTTAATACGATTAATTCCCGATTAATATTAATCCTGATGGCCTGAAAGATACGACTTAGCGTCTTTGACTGATAACTTCCTGCTACGCACGTTTTTATAATCTCTGCCAGCTGTCTGGTCGTTTGGATTCGATTTTGTGCGCGGTGTTTAATTATCTGCCGGGCAATCTGCTTTGCCTGACGTTCCTCACCGAATTCAGTAAATACTCGTATCAGAGATGGCAAATCGGAATCGTTGATGAAATCTGCCGCAGTCAGGGTATTGGTAGTTGAGAATCGCATATCCAGGGGGCCATCACTGGCATATGCAAAACCTCTCTGGGGATTATCAAGGGCGAAAGAGGACAGACCCAAATCAAGCAAAATCCCATCAACCTGAGTAAAACCGGCTCTATAACAAATTCGCATAAGTTCTTCGAAATTAGCATTGACGAATCTGGTTTTCTGCTGCAGGTTGAGATTTTTCTGGCAGTATTCTACGGCCTTCGCATCGGCATCGATTCCGATTAAAAATGCTGTCGGGTGCAGCTTTGCTGAAAGCGCTGACAAATGACCACCAGTGCCTAAGGTACCGTCAACGTATACTCCCGCAGGTTTAGTGAGCAGGTATCTGATCGTGGTCGCTGCCATAACGGGAGTGTGGATACTGATCATAGCATGGCTATTTTGATGGATACCTTATAAAATATCTCCGAGATCCTCATAGTAATCATCATCAAGTGGAATCTGAGATTCACTGTGCTGATTGAGGGTATCAGGGTCCCAGAATTCTAAGTAGTTTATTGCTCCAATTATCACAACATCCTTTTTAATATGTGCATAATCAAGGAGCGGTTGAGGAATAAAGATACGTCCCTGCCCATCGCATTTAAGCCGAGCGGAACTGCGGGTTATCGTACGAATAAACGCCCGGTTTTTCTTTTTAAAGTGCGAAAGTTTTATCAGTTTCTGGGTGAGCATTTCCCATTCGATAGCAGGGTACGCGACCAGGCACGGATCCGACCCTTTGGTAACCACGAAAACATATTCGGCGTCTTCACCCTCGAGCCAGTGGCGATATTTAGCCGGGATACTCAGACGACCTTTGTCATCAAGTGGATGTTGCGATTCTCCGGCGAAGGAAGTTATCATTGCTTACTCACTATTTGGGATATTCTGGGAATTTGCCCCACATTCCCCCACAAAGTAGGACAAAAAAAACTAATTGTCAAGAATTATTTTCACTTTTTTTCTGACGGGGCCGAGGTGCGGGATTAAATTCCGCGGAGCAGGTTATTTGTTTGTTTTATACTGGCTATCTTACTGTAAACGATTGCCGACGAATAATGCCATCCTTGGTGATCATTATCCGGGTGGGGATTGCCGGTTCACCGACTTTGCCAAGGTCTTTTCCGTTTAGAATCAAATTGATACTGGCGGGACGTCCGACGCGCAGATCAAATTGTGTAACCGCTACTGATTCTTTACGGTAGTGGGGAGGGAGATTAGCTTCAAAGGTATCCCGATTGTCGGTGATAATTTTGACCCAGCAACTATCTTTGGTTAGTAGAATCAAGCGCAGGTTCTGTTTTTGCTGTTCTAAGCTCAGACTATCATTTGCCACCGGATTCCCGGATGTGGATGAATCTGGTTGTGATGAAGAGGAGGGAGGTAGAATTGGTGGATTATAGTTAGCTAATCCTGCGGTATCTTCGGTCAAAATCTGTTTAAGGATTGAGATCAGGAAAATAACAATGACAAAGAAAGTTACGATGGTCGCAAAATTTCGACGTTGGGGAGTGGCAGGTTTAGGAGTAGCATTCACTGAAGAAGGTTCCGATCGATTGGGGTGATCAGGAGGGATAGCCGGTAGATCCGGGTTCTTGCCGATGTATGCTTCCAAAGCGTTGAGGATCTCCTGCGGATTCAAACCGACCTCAAGAGCGTACGCTTTTATAAAAAGACGGGCGTAGGTTCTGGGCAGGTTGGAGAAATTGCCTTGTTCAAAGTTGAAGAGCAGGTCTTTACTGATTTTCGTTCTGCTTGCCAGCTGTTCAAGCGTTATTCCGAGTTGTTCACGTTGCGCTTTTAATTTCTCGTAGAACATATTTTTATCTTACTGTTTCAATTACTGAAATAATATCCTTAAAAATGGCATTATATCCAAAGACTTCTTTTATAGCAGGTGGTCAATTTGCCGGCTGACCTGTTCATAGAAAGCCGGTAACGGAAAACCCACGACATTATAAAAGCAACCGTTGATTTTTTTTACGAAAACCGCGCTGAAATCCTGAATGGCGTAGGCTCCGGCCTTGTCATAGGGTTGATCGTGGTCAACATAGTACTCAATTGTATGGTCTGGAATAGGATGAAAGTACACTGTTGTCCGAATGACATTGCTTAAATATTTACCATTTTCCGAGTTAAGCAGACAATAGCCGGTGAACACGTAATGGCTGGTACCGGCCAGGGTCTTTAACATATGAATGGCCTCTGTCCGTGAAGAGGGTTTACCGAGGATTCTTTCATTTTTCACGACGATGGTATCGGCGCCGATCAGCCAGGCTTTTGGATAGTACTGGGCGATGCTTTGGGCTTTACGAATCGCGTGTCGACGAGCAATGCGGCGCGGAGGAAGAAATTTTTGCGTCTCTTCAATATACTGGGGTTCATGAACACGAAAATTAAATCCGACCATTTGTAAAATACTGCGTCGCCGGGGAGATTGCGAAGCCAGTATGATTTGACGCTCATGCCAGTTGATTGAATGCATCATTCGATCCGGACTAATTTTCCAATAAATTGGTCTTTCTGTCGCGAAAGCTCTGCAATAGCACTGATCCGATACAGGTAAATCCCGTGCCCTATGGGATCGCCAAATTCATCTTCACCATTCCAGTTGATCTGGTTAAATCCGGTGTCAAACGTCTGTCCCGGATCAATGGTTTTGATAACGAGACCGCGCACAGTGTAAATGGTAAGTTTAATCTTGGCCGGTTGGGTCAGGTAGAAAGTGAAATCGGTATTATGCTTGAAAGGATTGGGATAATTGTAGACTTTTTCCAATTTAAACTTGTCCGAGGCTAACAGGATAAAATCAGCAGAAACGCTGGTAGGATTATTGGCATTGTCCCAGGCTTTGACCGTCACGGAGTGCTTTCCCGGCTCCAATTCGGGTAATTTGCGCTCAATTAGCCCGGAAGAATCGCTATTCGTATGGTAAATAAAATCTGAAGTGAGGTTATACAGATTTAGAGCGTCGTTATCAAAATTCAACGTAATATCATGTCCAATTTGCCCGGCGATGTTGATCCCATGTGCATCTCGGAATTCAATATTCAAGATCGCAGAAGGAGTAACCGGGTCACCGGAGACAAAGTTCTGATTTTTAAATCCGATTCTGATTTCCGGGCCAACGGTATCAATCAGTGGGGATGAACCAGTGTAAACCAGTGAATCATAATGGCCGCCAGCTTCCTGACCATTGGCGGGGTTGTAACCGTAGAATTTGATTTGCCCGTAGTACTTTTCATAGTTCAGGTCTTTGGGGACATAAAACCGACCGGTATATTCATTATTGATTACCTGTATGTTACCACGAAACAGGACTTCACCGGGCAAAAAGTAAGACATACTGCGCTTGACCTTGTCGTCATTCAGGTAATAACGGGTTACGAAACGCTGACTGTCAAAAACAGTCAGGATGCCATTACCATCAAATCGGTCGGTATCGGTAGAGATTGTACCAGTGACCAGTACGTTGGTCATCGCCGGGAGTGTATCGGAGGGCATTTTGTCAAGTGAGGAAAATTCGTAAGGCAGGGCGAGATAAAGCGCAGGATCACTAAAAAGGATATATTTTTCCGTATTCTCATTCTGCCCGTTAAAGATACTCATTATTAAATTGCCAAGGCGATAACGGTTGATTTTTCCATTTGCAAACCAACGTTGAAAAAGTTGACTGATAAATGCACGATTAGCACTTCCATAGGTTGGACGGGAACCCGCCAGGGCCGCAATGCCTCCATCAGCGGCCTTTCTGATCAGGGCTTCAGGCATGCATTCGGTGTTAATTTCATCGAACTGACCCCAACTGCAGGTTCCGGCAATCCAGAAAGGCAATTTGCCACCGGTTTTTATTTTGCCAATATCACGATCCTTGACCAGGACATATTCCTGAGCCCAGACACTGGGACTGCCATGACCGAGGTAATTGATGATTGTTGTACCGGTCTCCAGTTGCTTCAGAATGGCTTCAGTCGCCGCTGGTTTTTTAACTCCATAGCTCGAAGCATCCTGCACTTCCGGATACTCCAGCAGATAAAGTTTATTAACGACCAGAGATTTGGCCAGGTACTTGACTAAATAGTTTTCGGTATCACTCAGATGATACTGCTCATCGTTAAGCGGACGTTGAGGATCATCGGCAACCAGCGTAACTTTGCTCCGCCAATCGCCATACTCTGGTTCAGTGAGATACTGGCGGATTTTCTGCGTGACGGCGTTGGCTTCGGCCAGATTACGCACATTCAGGCGACCGATGGCCATATCCATCAGGCGATCAGTTCCCATTAAATAGACAAACCGTGCATCTGAAACATAAGAGCTGTAACCGTCACCTGACTCGTAATCCGGCTCGATCTGATAAGTCATGACAAGATTTCCAGTGGTGGATTCGAGACCGCGGTAATCATAGGTTCCGTCACCGAAAAGCAGTACGTATTCTGGGGGGACCACCCAATTAGTAAGAGCGTATTTTAAAAAATATCGAATCGCGTGCGGATCGGTTACGTCACCAGTAAACTCCCGCAGGATTTGATTTTGGGTGACCACTTTTGTGGAGAGGCGGTCGGCAGGACGCAGTTCGTTTGAATAAAGATCCGCCAAGCTTTGAGCGGTGGGAAGCAGGCTCTCGTTCGTGATTATCACATACTGAGCTCCATTACCGGGATCGCGGATCAGGTTCCATTCCGGTGCGAGTGATTCGATTTTGTCTGGTTTTTGAAAATCACTGCGAGCGACGATCAGGAACTGCAAACGATGACTTGACTCGATCGTTCGGGTGAATGATGCTGAATCGGAATTAATACTATAATTTTGAACCGCGACACTCGCGAAATCCGTAATATCAAAAATTAAGGGACGGCTTGTACCAATTTGCCGGATCTGAAATCGGTAATTGCCATTGCCTGACGGAGCCCAGAATCGAAATGGCAGGCTGCCTGCGTCCAAAGGACTGGTAAAGCTGAAATCAATATAATCCAGATAAGCATTCGCCGCTGACTGTGACGCGGTATAATTAATACGGAGCAGATTCGGACCTGGACGTAAATTTGTCGAGACCGAGCGAGTAGCGCTGTAAAATTCACTACTTGACCAGTTGGCAATGGCCTCCGATGAGCTATTAATGTATAGTTTGTAGGAGTGAGACACATTATCGCTGGTCGCTCCTCTGACCTTAATAGTTAACATCGTCGGGTAATTGCTACTCTGCGACGTTGGCATATTTTTTAAAAGAGTGACATTGCTACCAGAGCCGGCAAATTTTTCGCCATACCAGGATTTTCCTGAATGTAAAAAATTGACCAGTTCCTGCTCGTGGCGTTCGAGACATTCGGTGGAGTTGGCAGTCGCGGTAGGAGTGGTACTCTGAGAAGGAAAAAGTAGCATCGACTTCGGTGTACCCGGTGTATCGGCAATTAGAAGCCAGTAAAAATTGGTTTTGGCGTAGGCATTACGGTTGAAATAAAGTCTGCCCTGCGAGTTAGCTTCCACACCGCTGGTGGCCCGTCCGTAGAAAATCAGAGTGTCGCCGATTTCAAAGTACCGGTCACGGTTGCCTAAGATCAGACGACTGTTTTCCACTAAGTTGATCGGCACTTCCAGTCCAGGGGTTGCTGACTGTTCGCGACCGCCAGTCGCATTCGAAAAAATGAACAGGCAATTCGTATCGAGATTGGCGGCCGAGATACCCGCCGCTTCCACATCCTGTGCAGTAAGATAATATAAACCGTCGCTCGCTACCGATAATTTCAGCCATTTGCCCGTGGGAGGTAGAGCCGCTTTGGACACCCGTTTGGAAAGTGGTCGTCTCCAAACGGATGCCGATCGAGCATTAAGATGAACTGCATTTGGTGATGGTGGATTCGACAATTTACCTTGGCTGTCTGAGTTACGTATGATCAACCGGATTTCGATTTTGGATAAAATTTGCATTTCCCGGGCTGAAAGCGAAGCACGGAGGGGATATATACGCAGGATGCCCGTTGGAATGTCTCTTTGGAAGCCGACTTCAGTAACTGCAGCAAGCGGGCGTTGATTAATAAGATGCATATCTGCCGGATTGATTGACCGTGATAGCTGGTACGTTCGGAATTGCGAAGAAATAATCCGAATCTCTGGTTTTACTGTATCCGGCAGAGCGATTTTCCATTCAAAATAAGGAATATAAAAACGGTTACTCAAACGTTCACTACTGGATTCTCCAAGGATCATCGTACTCTCGAATTGCGGATAGCGGTCAGCCGCCCGCCATTCAAATTGATCTGGTAAATCGATTTCCAACTGCAGCGATGAAAGTGTCTCTTCAATAATGTTTAAACGGATTGCTTCTGCTCCGCTGAGGGCGCAAGCCCAAATAACCGCGATAAACAAAGGAGTGACTGTTTTTAATTTAATCATGCTGTAAACGACGGGAAATTTACATCGTCTCGGAACCTTATGCAATCGACTGTCAAGTTACCTATTACTTCAAATTGCCCATTGTCATTTGGTTCCCGTCAGCATACCGGCCGCGTTTTGGAGGGCGAAGAAGACTCTTCTGATTAAGGGTTTTTACCGAGATAATTTCTTGCATAAGGTCGCCTTGTGGAGTAAATTTATACGCTAAAATGGTTATGAGACAGTAAATGTTTGAGCACTTACAAAACGGATTCGGAACGATATTAAGGACATTACGTGGAGAAGGTAAAATCACTGAAGGAAACATTAGTGATACTCTCCGTCAAGTGCAACGAGTTCTGCTATCCGCTGATGTCAACTATAAAGTCGTAAAGAATTTTATTCAGTCTGTTAAAACTAAGTCCCTGGGAGTGCGGTTTAGTAACAGCCTGGCCCCGGGGCAATTGATGGTCAAAATCATCAATGATGAGCTGGTTGCCTTGCTGGGTTCGCAGAAGAAGGAACTTAATATCGCGACTTTTCCTCCGACGGTTATTATGTTGGTCGGTTTGCAGGGCAGTGGAAAAACCACCACGGCCGCCAAACTGGCCGCTTATCTTAATCGTCGAAATCAACATCCTTTACTTGTTCCGGCTGATATTTACCGGCCAGCCGCCGAAGAGCAATTAAAGATCCTGGGACGACAGCTGAATATCCCAGTCTACTGCGAGCAAGCGGCGGTCAGTGAGAGGGTTAGTTGTGCGATCAAATATGCGCGCCATAAGCATCTTGATACGTTGATCATTGATACCGCCGGACGTCTGCATATTGATGAAAAAATGATGGACGAGTTAAAAATGCTCAAGACACTCGTCCATCCGCAGAATATATTACTGGTCGTGGATGCCATGACGGGTCAGGATGCCGTCCAGACTGCCGAAGCATTTGAGCATTTGTTGGATTTGACCGGTATTCTACTTACCAAAATGGACAGCGATGCACGGGGTGGTGCCGCATTATCGATGGTCCAGGCAATAAGGAAACCGATAATGTTTATCGGAAAAGGGGAGAAACCAGGCGATTTGGAGGCGTTTGACCCTGAGCGGATTGCCAACCGGATATTAGGAATGGGGGACATTGTCACCCTAGTCGAGAAAATCCAGGAATCCGTTGACTTGGAACAGGCCAGCAAGATTGAACAAAAAATACGGAAAGAAAATTTTACTCTGCAGGATTTTCTGATCCAAATTAGGCAGGTAGAGAAAATTGGGTCAATGGATTCGATTTTGAATATGCTACCACATGTTTTGCGAACACGATTGTATCAAACCACCCCCGATAAAAAATTATTAAAAAAAACAGAAGCAATTATTCAGTCCATGACGTTGGAAGAACGTAACAATCCCGGGATTCTCAATGGTAGCCGACGTCGGCGTATTGCGCGGGGCAGCGGAACAACTCCGCAGGATGTCAACCGCGTTCTCAATCAGTACTGGCAGATTGTCAATATGACACGCCAAATGGGGAAATTTAAAATTCCTAAAAATTTAGCATCGATATCGTTTTAAGGAAATAACTAAAGGAGAAATTGCGTGGCAGTAAAAATCAGATTGCTTCGACTAGGAAGAAAGAAAAAACCGTTTTATCGTATTGTCGCGATTGATTCAAGAAGTCGTCGTGATGGACGATATCTCGATAAGTTGGGTTATTATGATCCCCTGACCAAGCCCGCCACCGTGCAGCTTGAGAAAGAAAAAATAGCCAAATGGTTAGATCAGGGTGCGGTTCCCACAGAAACCGTTTTTAATCTACTGCAGAAGGCAGGTATTGCGCTGGAATATCATTTGATTCGCAATAAAGTCAGCGAGCAAACCCGCAACATTGAGATACAGAAATGGGAAATGGCTAAAAAGATGCACGCGCCCCAGGTTCCAAAGGAATCCATCGAAAAATCCGGTACAGCTGAACCAATTGTCCCGGAGAGTACTCCAGATGAACCGGGCGAACCGAGCCAACCTAATTCTGATAACAGCGACTGATCCAGGTTTTTACTTATCAAAGAATTTGATTGTACAATCATTGATTAACACGAGCTTTTTTCAAAATACAAAATGGCAGCAGAAATAAGGAGAAAAAGTCATGAAAGAGTTCGTCGAATCAATCGTGAAAAAGTTGGTGGATCACCCTGAAGATGTCCACGTGACGCAAATTGACAGTGAAAAAACGATCATTTTGGAATTGAAGGTCAAAGAAGGTGATTTGGGCAAGGTAATTGGTAAACGGGGGCATACCGCCCAGGCCTTGCGGACGCTGATCACGGCCATTTCTGTCAAACAAGGTCAGAAGAGAGCAATCCTAGAAATCATTGAATAAGATGCGGCATAAACCCACTTCTCTGTTTTTAATTGGCACCATCACCGGCTGGCGCGGCCTCAAAGGTGAATTGAAGGTCAGCGCAATTATCGGACAAGATGAGTTACTCCGATTAAACACCGTATGGTTGGGAGAAAATGCTGTACAGGCACAACGTTGGATCGTGAAATCCCGGCAGTGGGTCAATACCAGGCTGTTTCTTCAATTAGAAGCAATTAACTCTCCGGCCCAAGCCGCGTATTTAAAGGGTTTACAGGTGTTCGTCAAGCGACCGCAGAAGCGAACTGCCTCCCCGTTCGAATTTTTAAATTACATGGTCCAAATGCCCGGATGCAAAGAACGATCTGGTCAAATAGTCGCTGTTACTGGCAATCAAGCACAAAAACAGTATGTCGTCAATATTGCGGGTAAGGAAGTTCTGATTCCCGCTGTGCCTGAATTGCTCGAATCGGTAGACCATGCCAAACGCATTCTTTACCTTAAGGAAGTGGAAGGTCTGCTCCCCGAATGAAAATTTTTATCGTTACCGCCTTTCCGGGGATAATTCAGGCCTGCCTGAGTGAAACGATGTATCGCAAAGCCGCAGAGAAGGGTTGTGTCGAATATCTGGTCTGGAACCTGCGTGATTTCACTCGGGACAAACATAAGCAGATAGATGATAAACCTTTCGGTGGAGGGGCGGGAATGGTTCTCAAGCCGGAGCCATTTTTCCGTGCCTTTGACAGAATTAAAAAGGTCGCGGGTGAAAAGTCACCGCGTGTGATTTTTCCCTCTCCGCAAGGGATGCTGTTTAGTCATACGCTGGCGCTCAGATTGGCTCAGCATGCCAGCCTGACGTTTTTCTGTGGTCATTATAAAGGAGTGGATGAACGGGTTATTGCCAATCTCGTTACGGATGAAATCAGTATTGGCGATTACGTGGTCACCGGTGGAGAACTCCCCGCGTTGTTGATGATTGATGCCATTATACGCCATGTCCCGGGTGTTTTGCATTCTTATGAATCCGCGGCCAGCGATTCCCTGGCGGATAATTTACTGGAAGGCCCACTGTACACCAAACCCCGGACTTATCGCCGTAAAAATGTACCAGAAGTCTTGTTATCAGGGAATCATGCCGAAATTAAAGAATGGCGTCGCACACAGCGTATAGAGCGTACCCGAGAACGCCGCACCGATTTATTGAAAAAGATCAACATAGCCGAAATGGAGGTTTGAATGAATAAGCTTGACACAGCAGTAGCTGATCAATTGAAAAATGAAATACCGGATTTTAAACCGGGTGACACCGTCGCGGTCGAAGTAAAAATCATTGAAGGAGACAAGGAAAGAAATCAGGTTTTCCAAGGAGTCGTGATTGCCAGACGAGGCAGTGGAGTCGGAGCAACTTTTACTGTCCGGAAAATCTCCAATGGTATTGGCGTCGAGCGAGTATTTCCCTTGCATTCACCCAAAGTCTCTAAAATCGAACGTATCTCGGTAGGGCGAGTCCGACGGGCGAAACTATACTACCTGCGCAACCTCAAGGGTAAAGCCGCCAAAATCAAGGATGAGAACCTGCAGTAGTTTGGGTTCGGCGAGATTTAAATTATTAAATACACCACGACATACAGTAAAAATAAACCGTACAGTCTTTGCACGCGGTCGGCGGGTATATTGAGGGCTAGCTTTGCTCCGCCTAACGCTCCGACTGTCAAACCCAGACCGATCAGTACGGCGATTTTGAAATTCATTGCTCCGGCTTGATGATAAATCATTACACCCGGTAATCCAACTGGTAATAATAGGGCGCATAAAGATGTGCCCACCGCTTTTTGGTATGGATATTTGAAAATTGAGAAAAGTAGCGGGACAATTACTATGCCGCCGCCTATTCCGAATAGACCCGCCAGTAGTCCCGCCAGTAGACCAATCAGAAGTGCCTGGGGGACTTTTACAGGTCGGACTGCCAGGCGATCATCTTCTTTGACAGGTGACTGCATTTTGCGTTTTTTCTTTAATAGTGTCGGGACGTCGAGGAACTGATAGTCCATGTATAACAGAAAAAGAGCATATAGTTTGCGAAGTATACTTCCCGGTAGAAAAAGGGCAGTTTCGCTTCCGATTATGATCCCAGCGCTGATACCCAGTCCGATTAAAAAAGCTCCGCGGACGTCGATTAATCTTTGTTTGTAATACTCAATGACCGCGAGGATTCCGACTGGCAACAATAAAGCCGCGAGGGAGGTACCATTAGCCACGGTCTGATTTAAATGAGAAAAGATAAGTAGAGCAGGTACAATGACGATTCCTCCTCCGATACCAAACATGCCGGAAAGAACCCCCGCCATTAAACCGACTATGAAATACCCGAATTCTACCAGAAACATATCCAAGCATACAAAAGAAATAGGAAATCTACAATCCGATGTTTAATCGAAAGATGCTGATTGATTGAATGAGAGTCGAGCCAATCTGCCTTTATGTCCTATGCCTGAGCTGGCACGTCATTTGTAAATTGGGACAGCGTTTTTTGAGTACGTGAGGTTGATCTGATGATGCAAATTCGTGAAAAAATTAATAACAAAATGAAAGGAGCATGAAATGTCAATTAAACCCTTGCACGATCGTGTGCTCGTTAAACCTTCTGCGATGGAGGAGAAAACTGCCGGTGGTATCTATTTGCCGGATACTGCCAAAGAGAAACCGCAGGAAGGCGAAGTCATTGCGGTTGGTCCGGGGAAAGTGACCGATAATGGGACGAAAATACCTCTGGAAGTAAAAGTAGGCGACAAAGTTCTGTATGGGAAATACTCCGGGACAGAAGTAACAATCAACGGGGTCGAACATTTAATCATGCGGGAAAGCGATATTTTCGCGATCCTCTAAACCAAACAGTTAAGGAGATAAAAAGAAATGGCTAAGCAAATCGACTATGAAATAAAGGCCAGAACCGCCCTCAGAGAAGGTGTCGATAAATTGGCGAACGTGGTCAAGGTGACTCTGGGGCCCAAAGGGCGCAATGTCGTTATTGAGAAAAAATTTGGCGCTCCGACCATTACCAAAGATGGAGTCACTGTCGCAAAAGAAGTCGAATTAAAAGACAAACTCGAAAACATTGGTGCCCAGATGGTCAAGGAAGTCGCTTCCAAAACCTCTGATGTAGCCGGTGACGGTACGACCACTGCCACCGTTCTGGGGCAATCCATTATTGCTGAAGGTATTAAAAACGTAACCGCCGGTGCCGATCCCATGGATTTGAAACGCGGAATTGATATGGCCGTGTTTTCCGTCGTGGAATCGCTCAAAAGCCTGAGCAAAGGTGTCACCAACAGTAAGGAAGAAATCGCCCAGGTAGGCACCATATCCGCCAATAATCGGAAAGTCCGCCGGCTCATTAAGGATGAATCCGGTAAAGAGGACATCTTGGAAGTCCCGATTGGTGAACTGATTGCCGAAGCCATGGAAAAAGTCGGCAAAGAAGGCGTGATTACCGTTGAAGAGGCCAAAAGTGCTCTGACTTCGCTCGACCTTGTCGAAGGGATGCAATTTGATCGTGGCTACATTTCCCCCTATTTCGTGACCAATGCCGAAAAGATGGAGACCGAGCTCGAAGATCCTTACATTCTGATCCACGATAAAAAGATCAGTGGGATGAAAGACCTGCTGCCCATCCTTGAGAAAGTGTCCCAGATGGCACGTCCGCTTTTGATCATTGCCGAAGAAGTTGAAGGCGAAGCCCTGGCTACGCTGATTGTCAATAAGCTGCGAGGCACTTTACGCGTCGCAGCCGTCAAGGCCCCTGGATTTGGTGATCGTCGGAAAGCCATGCTGGAAGATATCGCCGTACTGACCGGTGGAAAAGTGATTTCCGAAGAGGCTGGCTATAAACTCGAAAATGCCAATATTTCTTATTTAGGATCAGCCAAGCGAATTGTTATTGATAAAGACAATACCACCATCGTGGAAGGCGCTGGTAAAATTGATGAGATTAAAGGACGCATCAAACAAATCAAAGCCCAGATCGAAACCACGACTTCTGATTATGATAAGGAAAAACTGCAGGAACGTCTGGCCAAGCTCTCTGGTGGTGTCGCTGTTCTTAAAGTTGGAGCCGCGACCGAAGTGGAAATGAAAGAAATCAAAGCTCTGGTCGAAGATGCTCTACATGCCACGCGCGCCGCTGTCGAGGAAGGCATTGTTCCCGGTGGTGGAGTCGCCCTGATCAGATGTATACCTGCATTGGATAAGATAAAGGTTGGTGGTGATCAGGCTGTCGGTATCAAGATCGTCAAACGCGCCCTTGAAGGACCACTCCGCCAGATCGCGAAAAATGCCGGTCATGAACCCTCAATCGTTGTCCAAAAAGTAAAAGATGGCAAAGATGATTACGGATTTGATGCCTATAAAGAAGAGTATGTCCACATGTACAAGGCTGGGATTATCGATCCAACCAAAGTAACCCGCATTGCTCTGCAAAATGCGGCTTCGATCGCTGGTTTGATGCTGACGACCGAAGCAGTCATCACGGAAATTCCGGAAAAGGAACCGCCAGCACCGCCGATGCCAGGTGGTGGTGGTATGGGTGACATGTATTAATCATCAGTGCTTGGTAATAAAAAGCCCCTGGGAACCCTCAGGGGCTTTTTTATAATAAATATTTTTTTTCCCAGTATTTTTTTGTAAATATATCTTAGAAATACAATAAATAACTTTTAATGGAGGCGCTATGGCAGCATTATGGAACGACTTGAAAAAGGGAGTCGGCAACCTGGCTTCCAAGGCGGCTGTGAAAGCATCCGAAATCACCCGGGAAGCCGCCGACAAAGCTGAAGAAATGACCAAATTGGGCAAGGTAAAGCTGGACATTTTCCAACTGAAACGCGACATCGATAAGAAAATGACTGAGCTCGGGCAGACCGTATATGCCTTGCTGAATGAAACAGAAGAAGCCCAGTTTGCCCGCAACGAGAAAGTCAAAGCCATCGTCGAAGACATCAAAACGCTGGAGCTTAAAGTAAAAGAAAAAGAAAATCAGTATCAGCAGATTAAAGAGGCCGCAAAAACCGAGAAACCAAAGCAAACCCCGGCTGAGTCCCAGTAATTTACAATGAAAATAGTCCCATGACGGCGGTTGACAGAAATGATTCCCGACGACCTAAGTCATTTTCAAACAGCGAAGTACTTCGTCGTTACTTTGAGGAAATCGCCGCGGAAAAACCGCTAACGCCGGAAGAAGAAATAGAATTAGCCCATAAAGTCAAAGCCGGCGACTCTGAGGCTCTGGACCGCTTGTTGAAGGCTAACTTGCGTTTCGTTGTTTCGGTAGCTAAAAAATACCAGGGACATGGACTTTCCCTGGAGGATCTAATTAACGAAGGGAATATCGGATTAATAAAAGCAGCCAAACGCTATGACGAGACCCGTGGTTTTAAATTCATTTCCTATGCCGTATGGTGGATTCGCCAAACTATTTTGCAGGCTATTTCCGAGTATTCGCATTTAGTACGTTTACCATTAAACGTCATCGGAAATCTCCAAAAAATATCCAGGATTGCCTCAGAGTTCGAGCGGGATTTCGAGAGAGAACCAAGCGCCAGCGAAATTGAAGATATCCTCATCCATGAAAAGATCGATCCGGATTTGGTAACCCAGGTGGGCGAGAGAACGGTGAGCATGGATGCACCGCTTGGTCATAATCGAGATGATACTCTTCTGGATATACTACCTGGCATGGAAGACAATGATCCTGTCCGACTGATGACCGAAGAATCTTTTCATTTTGAAATCCAGCGCGCCCTGAGTAGTCTCGATAGCCGGGAAGCACTGATCGTCAAATGGTATTTTGGAATCGGCTTAGAGCTCCCCATGACGCTGGAGGAAATTGGTGAAAAGCTACATTTGACTCGGGAGCGAGTGAGGCAAATTAAAGAGAAAGCCATCCGAAAACTGCGGCATACGCGCCGTTCTCTTCATTTACGAGGTTTTTTAGGGTAAAAAAATGGTTGACAAATTCGATTCAAATGGTTAATATCCGACCATCATCAGGAACCGGGTATAAAAGAGCAGAAAAAATTAAATGAAGAAAGCGCCTAAATTCGTTTTTGTCTGGCACACAAAAAAAGGCGTTCGCTCACTTTCCCTGAATTGGAGTAAGCTGGTTACTGCTCTGAGTATCACGACAATCACGGTCATCCTCGTATTGATTTTTGGGGCTAATCTGCTATCCGGCGTTGTCTACAAAACCAAACTACACCACCTGCGCAAGAATAACAATCGTTTAGTTAGCACTTTTTATGATTTAAATAACCGGGTTCAGAAAATGGAGTCTGAAATCAGTGTACTGGTTGAAAAAGACAAGGCGCTAAGAACATATGTTGACCTTCCGGCAATTGATCAGGATATCCGTAAACTCGGTATCGGTGGACGCACCGTCAGATCCGATGATTTAGATGGATTGTTACCCGGCGACAATATGAAAGTGTCTGCACTTGCCAACAATCTTGATCGATTAGCCCGGGAGCTTAAATTCGAACGCATCAGTTACGAAACGATTTATGATGCTTTCAAACACCGATCCAGCCAAATTCAATCCACGCCTTCGATTCGCCCGATTTATGTTGGATTTATTATTGATGGCTATGGCTACCGGCGGGATCCATTTACCGGCCGGCGTGAATTTCACTACGGTATTGACATAGCGGCACCCGCAGGAACGCCCATTTACGCCACGGCTGATGGTGTCGTAGGTGGAGCCGGTTATAAAGGCAGTTATGGTAACCTTATCGAAGTCAATCACGGATTTGGCTATTCGACACTTTATGCGCATCTATCGCGAATTAATGTCAAGGTTGGCGATACCATTAAACGCGGTCAGAAACTAGGTGAAGTCGGTAGCACCGGACGTAGTACCGGACCGCATTTACATTACGAAGTCACCCAATTCAATATCAATAAAAATCCGCTGGATTTCTTCTTTACCGGTTTCATTCGCTAAACCCTGCACCCTAGATCCAAAACTATTTAGAAAATTCACTGCTTATTCTGTAAATTTCCCTCGGCAATGCAGGATAAAAAGTTCTATTTAGAAACCTACGGCTGTCAAATGAATGAGGCCGACGCGGAATTAGTCAGCGGTATTTTACAACAGGCTGGCTATCAATTAACCGATTCACCGGCCGAGGCGCACCTGATCCTGGTCAACTCCTGCAGCGTTCGTGAAAACGCGGATAAAAGGGCTCTTGCCCGTCTGTCGCAATTTAAATCTCTCAAGCTACGGAAACCGGATTTATTACTAGGCCTGATGGGTTGCGTAGCGCAACGTGATAAAGGTAAAGTGTTGGCGGAACGCCCGTACATTGATTTGGTCATTGGACCGGATTCTTATCGGAATTTGGTTGATTTAATCAGTCAGAATAATGTCCCGGCGGTGGATGTCAGACTTTCCCGGACTGAAACCTATTCTGAGTTGGTCCCTTCGCGCCAGACTAAGGTCAATGCCTGGGTTTCGATAATGCGGGGATGTGATAAATTCTGCTCCTTTTGCATCGTGCCTTTGGTCAGAGGGCGGGAGCGCAGTCGTCCTCCGGCAAGTATCATTGACGAAGTCCGCAGAGCGGTTGACCAAGGTTATAAGGAAGTGACTTTGTTAGGGCAAAATGTCAATGCTTACCATCATTCAGAATGGCGCTTTCCTGATTTACTGCAGGCTGTTGCCACCACTACGGGGATTCAGCGCGTGCGGTTTACCTCGCCCCATCCCAGCGATTTCGACCTGAAAACTCTGACTGTAATTCGGGACAATCGTCAAATCTGTCGCCACATACATCTTCCACTACAAGCCGGTTCGTCAGCGGTTCTAAAATCCATGAACCGGAACTATTCTCAACAGGATTACCTGGACACTGTGGCGCGTATCCGCGAGTATATTCCATCGGTGGCAATTACCACGGATATCATTGTCGGCTTTCCTGGCGAGACGGATGCCGATTTCGAAGAGACGCTGAAAGTTATGCAAATCGTACAATTTGATGCGGCATTTATGTTCAAGTACTCCGTTCGACCGGGAACTAAGGCGGCTCGATTCCCAGATGATGTCCTGGAGGCAGTCAAAGCCCAACGCTTAAAAACGATCATCACCCTCCAAAAACAGCATACATTGTTGAGAAATACGGCCTTGATAGGTACGAACCAAACCATCCTGATTGAAGGAGTCAGTCGTAAAAATCCTGAGGAACCAATCGGTCGTACTGATTCGAACAAGCTCGTAGTTGTCAAAAATGCTAAATGTAATGTCGGTGAAATCGTACCGGTGCAAATTATTAAGGCGACCGGAGTGACATTATTCGGAAAAATCACCTAAATTTGAGGCAAATATGAAGTTTATCAGATTAATTGCATTGATTGTCGTGATCTTCCTGCTGGTCATATTCATCACCCAGAACCAGGGTCAAAATGTGAAATTGCGTTTGCTTTTCACCTCTCAGGTGATCGAAATGGATATGATTATTTTGGTATTTATTACCTTTCTGATAGGATTGCTACTGGGATTCTTGATTTCGGGCATTCAAATCCTCATCGCTAAAAACCAATTACGCTCACTAAATAACGAATATCGTAATCTTAAAAAAGAAATTGATTTGCTACGTAATCAGGGCATCGAAGATGTCGGCAATATGAATTAGTTTATGACAGGAGAACCATGGAATTGCTGGACCTGCTATTGACCTTAGTTCTGATCGTTCTGATCGTATTCATTATCGTGAATCTGTTTGGTAAGAAGAAAATACCAACAGTAGCCAACGCGGATCCTTACACCATCGCCCTCAATCATATGTTGCACGGTGAGAATGAAGCCGCTATCAGAACTTTCAAAGACGTTATCAAGAAAAATACGGACAATCTCGATGCCTATATCAACTTAGGCATACTGTTACGTCGAACCGGTAAGACTGATTCGGCGATCCAAATTCATCAGGGGTTATTGTACCGGCAGAATCTGACGAAAGCCCAGCGCATGGAAATATTGCGTAACCTTGTTGAAGATTACATTGGCATCGATGATAAGAACATGGCTTTACGATACGCTCAGGAAATGTTATCTCTCGATCGGAAAAATGTCCTCGCTCACGAAAGAATCTGCGATATCGAACGCGGTTTGAAGCACTGGGAAAGTGCCTATGAATACCTGGAAAAAGTCATGCAATTAAAAGGGATTGTAAACCTCCGCTTATTAGCGATCTTCAAGGTTCAGGAAGGTCTGGAAAAATATAACGCTGGACAATATCACGATGCCCGTTTAGTTTTCCGTAAGGCGATAAGAATTGACCCGAACTGCGAATCGGCTCACTACTATATCGCCAAGTCATACATTTATGATAAACGTGAGGTGGATTCAGTAGACTGGTTCGTTAAATTTGCGGACCTCGCTCCGGAAAAAGCCGCTCTTGTTTTTCGTCCATTACAGACAATTCTGTTCAATTTAGGTAGTTTTGGAAATATTGAAAGCTTCTATCAGAACATTCTCAAACGGCGTCCCGGCGATGCGGCCACCCTGATAGCATTGGCTGGATTTTACGAAAAGAAAGGGAACTTGCCTCGGGCGACGAGCATTTTGGAAGATTTGCTCGAAAAAAATCCGCATACCACTCTGGCTAAAATCGCTCTCTGTAAACTACTGGTTGGATTAAACAACACGGAACGTGTGACGGCTGTATTGAACGAATTGATTGAGCAGATGGAAACGAAAGAAGAATTCCGTTGTAGCAACTGTAACACAGTCAGCTCCGAAGTCCAGTGGTTATGCCCCAACTGCGGAATGGCGGATACATTTTTCAGTTAGTTCATGAGAAAAAGCCTAGTTATTTTAATTTTTGTCCCGGGCCTGCTGTTCGCCCAAGATTTTAGCCGACAATATCAGTTAATTAATGCCGGGCATGCGGATTCTGTTCGCCAAGCCTTGCCGATGTTGATGAGCGCGTACCCCCAGCATCCGGAAGTATTGTACCTTGGGGGATTAGTCGAGCCGGAAGGGGAAAAGGCTTTATTTATCTATCGGGAGTTGCTAAGTAAGTACCCCCAGAGCGCGGTTGCGGACGATGCCCTGCTGAAGATTGTCGAGTATCTGTACACCAAAGGCTTATACAACAAGTCAGCCAAATACAGTCGCGAGTTACTTAAAGTCTACCCGGAAACAAACCTCGTGGAAAAAACGGTCTATTTTCTACTCTCCAGTTTAAATGCCTTGAACCAGAAGGACTCGGTTAATTTTTTCTATCAATATTACATGAATCTTTATCCGGAGGCTAACTTCTATTATCTCGATTACCGAACTGCGCCTCAGTATAATATGGCCGACGAATTGCATACCCGGACAGCACCTGAGCAGAAACCGCCGGAGACACCCCGTAAGGAGTCAGAAACTAAAAAAAACCTTATATCAGCGCCCTCCGCGACTGCTACCGCAATGCCGGGGAAATACACTTTGCAAATGGGGGTTTTTTCAAAATTCAGCAACGCGTCATTACTAAAGGAGCGCCTCGAGAAATTGGGCTTTTCAGTCAGTATTGAAAAAAACCGGCGAGGAGCAAATGATTTTTATACGGTGAAAACCGGAAGTTACGAGAGTCGGGAAGCGGCGCAAAAAGCCGGTGCTCGTATGAAAAGTGAACACAATCTTGATTTTGTTATTATCAGTAAATAAAATGGGAATGAATGTCACCCCGGTGGGGGCCACGGTCTTCAAAATCGCTGTTCCGCCGACTGGCGGAAGCTGGGTTCGACTCCCAGGCGTTCCCGCAAGATACACTTGAATCGTTTGAATCGAACGATTAAATTTACGGTATAATTTAAACCGGGTTTTTAAAATCGTGATGGTCCAGGGGTGCTTTCCCGCATGGGACGGAAAGCTGAGAAGATACCCTTTGAACCTGATCTGGATAATACCAGCGAAGGGAGGTTTTATGTACCAAATATCCTTATCTGTTTTGTTTGTATTGCCTCTACTGGTCAGTTCCGTGTTCGGGAAGGAACAAACTATTACCGGCATAGTAAGATCGCACACGAATGGTAAACCAGTGGAACTGGCCAATATCATTCTCGAGGATGGACGGGGAACTTATACCGATGAGCAAGGCCGCTTCGTTATCGCAACATCCCAAATCCCGATCCGAATAACTATTGCACATATCGCTTACTGTGACACCGTTCTGCTTGTACTCAAAGGAGATTGCGGTGAAATATGGCTGACACCTACCTATCTACCTATTGATCAAGTGATCGTTACGGCCACTCGCGCGGTCAAAGGTAAAACTCCGGTTGCCTTTTCCGAAGTATCGTCAGCTGAAATTCACGACCGATATACCGTCGAAGATGTACCCATGATCTTGGCTCAGGAACCGGGTGTGTTTGCCTACAGCGAGAGCGGTAATGGTACCGGCTATTCCTATGTGCAGATTAGAGGTTTTGACCAGAGTCGCATTGCGGTCATGCTTAACGATGTACCCCTTAATGATAACGAGAGTCATCAGGTTTATTGGGTCGACCATACCGATATATTGTCGGATGCTGGCGATGTACAGATTCAACGGGGAATTGGCAATAGCCTGTACGGTTCGGCGGCATTCGGAGGTTCCATCAATGTCCAGTCTGCGCCGGGTACAGATAATCCTGTCATGAAAATCGAAATTGGAAGTGGTTCCTACCATACGACCAAAATGCACCTCAGCCTTTCATCCGGTCGCCGGGGGCGGTGGCGGTGCTCGACCCGTTTGGCCCAAGTGACATCCGATGGTTATCGGGAAGAGCATAGTTCCTTTCAACGCGCGGCTACGGGAGCCATTACCTACGAAGGTAAAAATATCGATCATCAATTCCGTACCTTACTCGGTTACGAAAACTGCCATCTGATGTGGGATGGTGTCGCCGCGGAAGATATTCATGATCGCGAACGCCGCCGGGCAGGTTACAAATCATATACTGATGATTTTTTTCAACAAATCTACTCACTCTCCAGTCGCTGGAAGATAAGTGAGCAGGTTTTATTTAACAATGTCGTTTATTTGGTCAAAGGGCGGGGCTATTACGAGACTAGAAAATCCACGGGGTATGATTTATCGGATAGCGATTCGACCGATTGGTTTGACTTCCGGGATTTCCTTTATGCCTATAATCTCGACGGACGATTAACCAATGATCACCAGCAACGGACTCTGACATTTACGCGACGCAAATGGATTGAAAACGAATATTACGGCGTCATTCCGACCATGACCTGGCTAAGTAACAACATGCGGTTGGATGTGGGCGGTGAACTACGATTCTACGCTGGAGATCATCACGGCGAAATCGCCCATTTTTCTGACGCGGAACTGTCCGACTTAATAGGCAGAAGTTGGTTTCGCTACTATCGCTATTTCGGCACAAAATCGATCGCGACCGCCTTTGCTCATATAGCTTATAATCCCGTTGATCGTTTAAAACTGATTTCCGACTTGCAGTTCCAGCAGGTGAAATGGGGGTTGGACCAGCACAAAATCGGACACGCTGTGGGTTATGATGTATCGGCTTTCTGGAATTTTGTCAATCCCCGGTTAGGGGCAATTTATTCGGTTTCAGACCATAGCGCTGTGTTTGTTAACTATGGACGTGCTCAAAGAGAACCCGCTGACGATCAGATCATTTCTGCTGACGATGTCTGGAGCCAACCCCAGCAAACGGCCGCGGAGTTAATTGACGACTATGAAGCAGGATGCAATATTATTTTTAATAAAATCACCATTGATTTGAATCTTTATGGCATTCGCTACCGTAATGAACAGTTGAAAAATATAGATGTGGAGCAGGAGGGCGAGTACAGCTATAAACGCGCCGCGGCTACCGATCATTCCGGATTGGAATGGGAAATGCGTTATCAGCCGACCTATCGCTGGAACGTTGTTCTGAACGGAAGCTGGAGCCGTAATAAATTTCTAAGTGGGCCGAATAGGGGGAAATCTTTACCCAATGTCCCGGCAGTGCTTTTTAATAGCATTTGCAGTGTCAATCTGATGAAAAATTTGTCCTTAGCACTTTTAATACGTCATGTTGGAAAGCAATTTTTGGATGAGCAGAATATTGGAGTTAATCCGGCCTACTGGCTGGTTGACGCTGGCTTACACTATAAAATCAGACGATTAGCGTTCAATGTAAAGGTCAACAATCTGCTGAACACCCTGTATGCGACTTACGGTTATGGCTACGAATGGAATGGTTATCAGGCTTATTACTGGCCGGGGGCAACTCGCAACGGGTTTTTCAGCATTGCTTATCTTATTGGTGAATAATACCTGTCTCAGAGTCCGTGCAGGTAAACGCGTTCGAGGAGTTGGTCATCTTAATGGTTCAGCATTTTTCGAGTAAGCCCAGTCCAAGACGCCTTTCTTTGCTGTAAGGGACGGAAGGAAACAGCCCAAGCAGGAATCCTATCAAATCACTTGGCAATTTGCCGACTATTGGTGAAATTTTCCGATAGTTTATGGTAAAGAAAGCGACCTTATTTCTGATTGATGGTTCAGCGTTAGCGTATCGCTCCTATTTTGGGACAATCCGCAATCGGTTGACGAACTCCAAAGGCCAGCCGACCGGTGCTACCTTTGTTTTCGTTAATTCTCTTTTAAAAATTGCCCATGAGATTCGACCGGATTACCTGGGGGTCGTCTTTGACGCACCGGAAAAAACCTTCCGGCATGCCGCCTTCGCCGAATATAAGAGCCAACGCCCGCCAACTCCTGAGGAGCTGGTGACTCAATTTCCGATTATGTTTGATGTTGTACGAGCGATGAATATTACTCTGCTGACGAAACCGGGTTTCGAAGCCGACGATGTCATTGGAACACTGGCGCGCCAGGCTGAGAGCGCGGGTATGGACGTCTATATCGTTACGGGCGATAAGGATTTCATGCAATTGCTTGATGGCAATATTTATATTTACAAACCTGGCAACTGGCAGAAGGAAGAAGAAATAATTGACCGTCAGAAGGTCATCGAAAAACTGGGCATCCTGCCTGAACAGGTTCCCGATTATCTGGCATTGACTGGCGATTCTTCGGATAATATTCCGGGCGTAGCCGGGATCGGCCCCGCCAAAGCCCAACCCTTATTGGCTGAGTTTGGCTCGCTTGAGGCGATTCTGGCCAATACTGACCGGATCGGCAATCCCCGAATAGCGCAGCTGGTCAGGGAAGGTGCCGAATCAGCACGCTTCTCGAAAATGTTAGCGACGATTAAGACCGATGTTCCACTCGACCTTGATATTACCGATTTGGCTATTAAAGCGGAAAACACGGAACAGCTAACCCAACTTTATCGCGAGTTGGAGTTTTTTTCTTTACTGCGATCCGAACCGGCCCCGGAAGAAGTGCGACCGGTAAAGAATTATCAAACAATCAATTCGGTTTCTGAATTGGAGTCGCTCATCGGAAAAATTCGGGAAACGGGAGCCTGTGCAGTGGATCTGGAAACTAATGCACTAAATCCTCACGTTGCCGAGATCGTCGGAATTGCGTTGAGCTTTCAGGCCAATACCGGCTACTACGTACCCATCAAATTTCCGGCAGCGGCCGGGCAGCTGTTTGCCGAGACCGATAATCGGCATTATTTGACCTTTTTAAAAGGCTTGTTAGAGGATGAATCGGTTAGCAAATGCGGGCAGAATCTGAAATACGATATGCTTATTCTAAAGCGTCACGGAATCAATCTCCAAGGCTTCCTGTTTGATACGATGGTGGCGGCTTTTTTAATCCAGCCTGATGCCCGATCTTACAAGTTGGATAAACTCAGCCAGCAGTATCTGAAATATCAGATGCAACCGATCGAAGAACTTATCGGCAAGGGCAAGACGCAGATCAGGATGGACGAGGTCGCGGTAGAAAAAGTGACATTTTATGCCGCTGAAGATGCTGATGTGACCTTTCAATTGAAACCGATTTTTGAAGAAAAATTAAAAGCCGACCAGACCTGGGATGTCTTTCGTGATATCGAAATGCCTTTGGTGCCCGTTTTGATGCAGATGGAAGAAAATGGTGTTTTCCTGGACATAGAACTCCTCAAAAAAATGTCCTCAGTGCTCGATGGGCAGATCAAGCAGGTGATTGGGAAGATATATAAAATTGCCGGTGTAGAATTTAATATCAACTCACCCAAACAACTCGGCGAGATCCTGTTTGACAAATTGAATCTGCCCAAAATCAAGGGCTACTCGACCGATGTTACGGTGCTCGAGAAACTGCGCAATAAACATGCGTTACCAGATGCCGTGCTGGAATACCGCGGACTGGTCAAGTTGCAGAGTACTTACCTGGACGCTTTGCCGCAATTAGTCAATCCACAAACCAGACGTGTGCACAGCTCGTTTAATCAAACAGTCGCGGCGACCGGACGTCTGAGCAGTAGTGATCCGAATTTTCAAAATATTCCTGTGCGGACCGAAATTGGGCGTGAAATCCGGAAAGCATTTATTCCCCAGAAATCCGGTTGGCAACTGCTATCCGCCGATTATTCTCAAATCGAACTGCGCATTATGGCGCACTTGTCCGGTGATGCGGAACTGGTGAGAGCATTTGCGGAGAACGTTGATATTCACACCCGGACAGCCGCTCGAGTTTATGGTGTCGAGGAAGAGGCGGTACTGCCGGAGATGCGTCGGGTTGCCAAAGTCGTCAACTTTGGGATCATGTACGGTGCCGGTCCTTTTCGGATGTCGGAAGAACTGGGTATCCCGCGTGGTGACGCCAGCCGGCTGATCGAACAGTATTTCCGGACCTATCCCGGCATCAACGATTATATCTTGCAGACCCTTACCGCGGCGCGTGAACAAGGTTTTGTGCACACCCTATCAGGTCGTCGGCGTTATGTTCCGGACATCAACAGTGAAAACCGTAACATTCGGGAAGCGGCTGAACGTATGGCGATCAATATGCCGATCCAGGGCACTGCCGCGGACATGATCAAAATCGCCATGCTCCGCATTCAGCGATTATTGAACGAAAAGCAACTCCAGAGCATGTTGATTTTACAGATACATGACGAACTGCTGTTTGAAGTTCCAAATGAAGAGATAGAGATAGTTAAAACGCTCGTAGCCACAGAAATGGAACAGGCTTTGCCCCTGCGGGTTCCTATTCGGGTAGATGTTGGTGTTGGCAATTCATGGTATGAGGCGCATTAGTGGAAGCATCAATCACTTTAAAGAATGTCAGTAAGCATTTTCATAAGCACTATATTCTAAGTAATCTGAATTTAGGCATCGAAAAAGGTTCAACCTTCGCCGTTATCGGTCGAAACGGAGCGGGCAAAACCGTCCTCCTGCAAACGATGGCAACGATGTTAATGCCCGATGCCGGTAATGTCTTTATCAATGGCGAAGATACCTTATTGGTCAATCCTGATCTTCGTCAAATCGTTGGCTATCTGCCGGATCACGACATGCATGATCCCTGGATTTCAGGCTGGGATAATATCAGATTGCGAGCAGAATTGCTGGGACTTTCCATCAGTAAAGCTCAGGACCGGATCAACTCTTTCATTAGGGATTTCAATCTTACCGAGGAGTTGGTCAATGCTCCAGTCACTTATGCCCGGGGTACAAAACGCTGCCTGGATTTGGTACTAATCATACTGGCCGACCCGGAAATCCTGATTTTAGACGAACCAACTTTGGGTTTGGATTATCATGCTCGGGCGGTGCTGTTAAGATATTTATCCGAGGTAAAGCAGACTAAAACAATTGTGCTGGCTTCCAACGAATTCAATGAAATTCAGACCATCGCCGACCGCTGGATCGTTCTCGATAAGGGAATGGTGCGCTTTGACGGTACCATCGAAAAAATGCTGACGCAAATCGAGGTTCCTTTTACCGCCGAACTGGAACTACAGAAGGCCAGTCCGCAGAAAATCACCAAACTCAGTACGGCACGAAAAATTCATACAATTCAGGATTTTGGGTTGACCATTCGGGTCCAGACTGAAACCTTGCAGGATTTTATAGAAATCATGCACGAAACCGATCTTCACGACATTGTCGGTATCCGAGGCCAAATTATGCGCATTGATGAATTTTTAAATCGTCTGTTGACAGATGAGGAATAGAGAATTATGACAACCTGGATCATGCTTAAGAATTACTGGAGACTGCAATATAAACAAATCATAATCAGAGCTGTACTGGTCATCGTTGCCGCACTTATTCTCGATCAAGGTATTAACCGAATGTTGGGTACTTTAGTACCAGTCATACAAGGACATGATAGCCGGGTGTATTTTTTCAGTGTGATCATAACCTTTTTGATTATTACATCTACGTTAGGAATCGCTTGTGGTGAAATAGGCAAGCACTCGGCCGGCGGGATACTGACTACTTTCCGGACCGCTGGACTTCAAGTCAATTCGCTGTACCTAAATTTAGTGCTGAATATCCTGTCAGAAAGTGTACTTTTATTAGTTCTGATAACAGTGACCCTGATGCTGGTCAGTGGAGTATATTTCTCATTTGGAATACTGTTACTGTTCTGGGTCAATCTCTGGCTCTGTCTGGCGCTATTTATCCAGCTGGGGCTAATTTTAAGTGTTTTTTTCAGGCCGAAATTTATTTTCCTAAGCCTACTGATAGTCATCATTCCATTGTTTTTTATATCTGGATTCTTTTACCCAGTCGGGAATCTAACGGGCGTGGGGCACTGGTTGATCGCATTACTGCCTACGGCGGTCAGCATCGAAGGGAGTAAAAGTATAACAATTAACAATACCATAAATGGATTTACCCTGGTATATGTAGTGGTTTTGAATATTTTTATCTTTATCGGTGGAACCTATCTTTTTCGTAGGAAACTGCAGCGATGAAAGCCTATTTAGCGGGGGCGATAGAACATGCTCCGGACCGCGGCCAGGCCTGGCGTGAGGCCATGGTGGCATTTTTACAGGCTGAGTTAGGGCATACCTATTATAATCCACTCGTCGAGGAAAATAAATATCTCACTCCAGCTGAGCTGGCGACATTCCGTACCTACAAGGAATCCGACCTGCCGCGTTTTCAGGCGATCGTACGAAAGCTCATCCGCGGCGACCTGCAGGCGCTCATGAACGAGATTGATTACATCATTTGTTTATGGGACGTGTATGCCATGAAAGGGGGGGGAACGTACGGCGAATTGACCGTCGCTTTCTACCGAAATATCCCAGTCTATATGGTGACGACTTTGCCGGTTCGTGAAATAAGTGGCTGGATTTTGGGATGCACGACCGCGATCTATCCCGATTTCCCGCAACTCCAGCAAGCATTACGGGCAAAATACGGTCGATAATAAATGCCTTTTCAGGAAAAATACACGATTGCTGAAATAAACCTCGACCATTTGCGGTACAACTATCACAAAATCCGCGAACGGGTCGCACCAGCAAAAGTCATGGCGGTCGTCAAGGCCAATGCCTACGGACACGGGGCGATTCCAGTCGCACGGTGCCTCAATGACGAGGGTGTCCACTTATTTGGAGTTGCCCGGCTAAGCGAAGCTTTCGAACTCCATGAGGCCGGAATTAAGGGCGAAATATTAATTTTCGGCGGACTGTTTCCAGATGAGATGGAATTGGCGGTCAATAATGGTTTTGCCTTGACCATAACACGTCCGGACGACATCGAGACAATCCAGAAATATGCCGCAGGAAGCGGTAAACCGGCTACAGTGCATATTAAGGTGGACACTGGCATGGGACGTGTAGGTTTATTCATCCAGTCAGCCCTGTCGCTGGTCAAATATGCCTGTCAGCAATCTCATCTGTTCGTGGAAGGTTTGTATACTCATTTCGCTACTTCTGATACTAAAGATAAATCTTATGCGATTCAACAGCTGCAATCGTTTAATAGGTTGATCGACGATTTGCGTGCTGAAGGAATACGAATACCATTAATTCATGCCGCCAACAGCGGGGCAATCCTTGACCTACCGGAGGCATACTTCGATTTAGTCCGTCCCGGGATTGCCTTGTACGGGCATTTTCCATCTACCGAAACTACAGCGTCATTGGCCTTGCGGCAGGTCATGACGCTGAAAACCCACATCGCTCAAATTCGGTCCGTGCCGGCTGGTTGCAATATCAGTTACGGACGGCGGTATACTACTACGCGCGTAACTAATATCGCTGTTTTACCCATCGGATATGCGGATGGCCTGATGCGGGCTTTCACTAACAAAGGCAGGGTTCTGATCAGGAATAAAACCTATCCTCTCGTCGGGACAATTACCATGGACCAAACGATGGTGGATCTCGGCGATGATAAATTCTTGACCGGTGAGCCGGTCATTTTTTGGGGCGATACACCCTCAGGTTCCCTGCAGGCGACCAAAGTCGCCAGTGAAATCGGTACAATTGCCTACGAACTATGTTGCGCCGTATCAAACAGAGTTCCGAGGATTTACCTAAATACCTGATTGGTTACCATTTAAAATCGTCCATAGCTCCGCGAAGGAACTTATCAGATAATCCGGTTTCCATTTCTGTAATTCAGCTTCTGACAGAAAACCATAGGTGACGGCGCAGACGGCAGCAGAAATCGCCCGGGCGGCACGGATGTCTTTATCACTATCGCCGACGACCAGGACTTTTGATGGTTCGACATGCAATTTTTTACAAGCATGAACAAAAGGTCCAGGATCGGGCTTGCGGACAGCTAATGAATCTCCGCCTAAAATGCACGAGAAATATGGCTGAATCTGTAAGTATTCAAGTATCCGGACGGTGAAATCGAATGATTTATTGGAAATTACCGCCAGAGGGTATTGGGTGAGCCGCGTCAGAGTTTCTTTCACACCGGGATACAGGTGAGTCGTATCCAGGAGATGCTGAGCATAGTAAGCTTTGAAAAGCTGAATGGCAGTTGGTAAATCAATTACTAAATGCGATTGACTTTCAGTTAGGCTGTACGCAATAGCACGCTGGATCAACCTTTCGATCCCATCTCCGATAAATCCGGTGCATCGGACGAGATCAATCGGTGGCAGGTCAAGCTCTTGCAGGGTGAGATTGGTCGCCGTCCAGATGTCCGGGGCAGAATTGACTAACGTACCGTCGAGATCAAAAAAAATGCCTTGATAATGGTTCATCAAGACAATATAATCAGGATGAAAGTATTTGCCAACCAGGATTGTCCACCATTTAGTGCCGGACTGAAGCTGGGCTTGGATAATTTGCTCTGCAAGTGATGAATGATTAAGTTTGGCAGGTTTTTTATAGACAAGGAGCGTAATGAAACCCATACAGTTCTTCACTGTTTCGCCGATCTTGCCAAAGAAGCTGGAAGGCTTAAGAGAACTCGCCTATAATCTCTGGTGGACTTGGAATTCCGATGCTCGCGATCTTTTCAGTCGCTTGGATATGGATTTGTGGGAAGAAACACGGCACAATCCCGTCGCTCTCCTCAGCCGTATCAAACAGGAAGTCCTGGATATCCGGGCTCAGGATGATAGTTATGTGTACCAGCTCCAAAAAGTGCTTGATAAATTCCGCCAATCTCTGACGATCCCCAACTGGTTTCAGAAGACCGGCAAATTCAATCATAATCTGGATATTGCTTATTTTTCGATGGAATACGGTATCACCGAGAGTTTAGCGGTCTATTCCGGCGGCTTGGGAATTCTCTCTGCGGACCATCTCAAATCCGCCTCGGAATTAGGCTTGCCTTTGCATGCCGTAGGTTTATCCTATCAGTTTGGGTATTTCCAGCAAAAACTCAATATTGATGATTATCAGGAAGAGCAGTATCCGGTCAATGATTTTTACAATTTACCGCTCGAATTGGTCAGGGATAGCAAAGGGCGTCAATTAGTGATTGACGTAACCTTTCCAGGACGTAAAGTATATTTGCGTATCTGGCGGGCGAGGGTTGGAAGAATTCCGCTTTATCTGCTGGATACAAACATTCCGGAAAATAACGAAGCAGACCGCAAGCTGACCGCTGAATTGTACGGCGGCAATGAAGAAACCCGTCTGCAACAGGAAATTATTCTGGGTATGGGTGGTGTCAAAGCCTTAAAGGCTCTTAAGACGCCGTGTTATATCAGCCATATGAATGAAGGGCATTCTGCGTTTTCCGGGTTGGAGCGCATCAGGAGTATTGTAAAAGATAACAAGTTAACCTTTTTTGAAGCTCTGGAAGTCATTAAGGCCAGTTCGGTTTTCACCACGCATACACCGGTTCAGGCGGGCATTGACATCTTTGCGCCGGATTTAATCCGGTATTATTTTGCCGAGTATTGTCAGGACATGGCAATCGAAATCGATGACCTCTTGACTTTAGGACGCAGTGACCCCGACGATGAGACCGAGCACTTTTCCATGGCGATCCTGGCAATCAACCTGTCCAGTCATATTAACGCGGTCAGCAAACTGCATCAGAAAGTAGCGCAGCAGATGTGGCAGCACCTATGGCCCGAGGTTCTCACGACCGAAATCCCCATCGATTTTGTGACCAACGGCGTGCACCACAGCTCCTGGGTTTCGCAGGAAATGGCGGAGCTCTACGACCGCTATTTAGGTCCCGACTGGCACCGTGAACCGGCTGACACGGCCATCTGGAAAAAAATTGACAAAATACCGGACAGCGAACTCTGGCATACTCACCAACGTCGGCGGGAACGCCTGGTGAGTTTCGCCCGTAAACAGTTAATCCAGCAATACTACAATTTAGGTAAACCCCAGCACATGATCTCACGGGTGAAAAATGTATTGAGTCCCGATACGCTCACGATTGGGTTTGCTCGCCGTTTCGCCGCCTACAAACGGGCTTATCTTCTATTTACCGATCCTGAGCGTTTGGCCAAAATACTCAACAATAAGGATTTTCCGGTTCAGATCATCATCGCGGGTAAGGCGCATCCCCGTGACGAAGGGGGTAAACAGGTCATCCGCCGCATTCTGAAGCTTTCCCACGAAGAGCCATTCTACCAACGAGTGGCCTTTTTGGAAAATTACGATATGAACATGGCGCGGTATATGGTTCAGGGTTGTGATTTATGGATGAACACTCCTCGCCGGGGATTCGAGGCCTGCGGTACCAGCGGTATGAAAGCCGCCGCTAATGGGGTACTACATTTCAGTACAATTGATGGTTGGTGGGATGAAATTTATCGTCCGGGGATTGGCTGGGCTATCGGAACCCGTGATGTTTACACTGATCTCGATTACTGGGATCGTCAGGAAGCCAATATCATTTATAATGTTCTGGAAAACGAGATAATTCCGGCTTTCTATCAGCGCGACAGCGATGATTTACCCCGTGAATGGATCAAAATGATGAAAGCCGCGTTGATTGATATTTGTCCAATTTTCAATTCCAACCGAATGGTCTGTGAATATACTGAAAAGCTCTACTACCCAGCGGCGAAACGCACCGAAACCCTGGGGCTCGACAATTATAAAGTCGCAAAGGAATTGGCGCATTGGAAACAGAAAATGCGGGATAACTGGGATTCATTGCGGCTCCTGAACGTCGAAGCTGGTACAATAGATGGTCTTTCGGTTAAAAGTGCCCTGGAAGTCAAAGTCGAAATCTATCTCGATGGCATTTCTGCCGATGACGTGGACGTTCAGATTTACTACGGACGGGTCAGCAGTGCAGGTGTTATCATGGACGGCAATTTCGTTTCAATGAAACTTGAGCGGGTCAGCGATTCTAAGAAATTTATCTATAAAGGTAAAATTAAGCAGTGGGAAAGCGGATTGAATGGATACACAATCCGCATAATTCCCAAACATCCCGCACTGCAACATCCGTTTGAAGACGGATTAATTCATTGGTTTGAAGACTAATGCGGTCTAAATTCGTGCCGGTTCAATTCGAGTCTAAAAGCGTATAAATGGAAATTCTCAACTCAGACGCGATAGTCGAGCGACTAAAACAGGCGCGGGTGTACACTATACTAACCGGAGCCGGAATTTCGGCAGAAAGCGGCATCCCGACCTTCCGAGGGGAAAATGGATTATGGAAGAATCTTTCACCTCACGAATTGGCCAGCATCGAGGCGTTTTACCGCAATACTGCCATCGTCAATGAATGGTACCGCCACCGCCGTGATATCATTGAAAAATGTACACCAAATGCCGGACATTATGCACTGACTGAGATGAGTAAATATTTACCGACATTCTATCTGATCACGCAAAACGTCGATGGGTTGCACCAGCGCGCGGGAGTAAGCGATGTTATCGAACTGCATGGTAATATCATGCAGAACTATTGTATCCGTTGCGGAACACGTTATAATGTGCAACAGTTTGACGAAATCTACGAGCATGCCAGTCAGCACATCCCTCGCTGTGATTGTGGAGGTGTAATCCGCCCTGACGTCGTATGGTTTGGCGAGGCGTTACCTGCCGAAGCCCTGGAGCGCGCCTTCCAAGCGGCGGAGAACGCCGAGGTGTTTCTGTCCATAGGTACCTCAGCTCAGGTGCGTCCCGCTTCCGATCTGCCACTACTCGCGAAAAAACATGGTGCCTTTTTCATCGAGATCAATATCAATGCGACAATGTTATCGTCCTCTGCAGATCTGCTTCTTCAAGGGCCCAGTGGAGAAATATTACCAAAACTTAATCGCGATTTGCACCGTATAATCTCTGCTAATTGATATTAGTTTTATTCAGCATAGATGGTTAACATTCGAATTTCAATATCATCCTTAGGACTACTGGCGCTGATCGGCTTGTCGGATTGTGTCTATTACAACACGTTCTATAACTCACAAAAGTATTTTCAGGAAGCCCGCAAGGAATTCAATACTTTACCCGACGAGAAAGTCAATGTCGCCCTGCGGAAAAAATTTGATACTGCCATCGAAAAAGCCAACCGGGTGCTCGTTTCCTATCCTGAAAGCCGATGGGCAGACGATGCCCTTTATATCATCGCCCTTTCAAGCTATTACAAGGGCGATTATTCCATTGCCCGGCGCAAATTTGAAGAGTTTTCAAGCAGTTTTCCCCGCAGCAATCTGTACCCGGAAATCCTGATCTGGTATGGTAAAAACCTCTGGAAACTCAGGGAAAAGGAACAAGCATTTTATCAATGGAAAAAAGCCCTCGCGCTGATTCGGAATGATCAACTATTAGCCGATTTATATTTTGCGATTGCCGAAATTCACTTCAATAACGCAGTCTATGACTCGGCTATCTATTATTACCAAAAAACGACCCAGGTCGGGAAAAATATCGAAATCGCCGCTGATGCTCAGTTCCGCATCGCGGAAACCTATCTTATGCAGAATCAGGTTACTCAGGCGATAGACAACCTGAAGCTGGTCAGCCGATACAATCCGGCGGCGCGCATAAAGGATAAAATGCAAATATTGTTAACCAAGATTTACCGCGAATCTGGACGCTTCGAGGAAGCTATCGAACTGATAAACACCAAATTAAACGACCCGACCAATGAGAAAATCTGGGGCGATCTGGAACTACAGTTGGCACTGATCTATCGGACTCAGGGTGACTATCAAGCCGCAATTTCCCGCCTCACTCAGATTACTGAAAAATATAAAAACAAGCCCATTTCTGCTGAGGCTTATTTCAATATGGCGGAAATCAATCTGACCACATCCCATAATTACAGCAAAGCTCAAAGCCAGTATGAAGCCGTGCTGAAAGAAGATCCCAAATCTCCCTACGTGACGGAAGCCCGCAATAAAATTGCCGAGATCAAGCGTTACTATAATCTGCAAAAGAAGTATGAGGGTAGTTTAAAACAGATCCAGGAACTCGAACGAGAACGTCTGGCCCGCTTAGCGTTCGAATCTGATACAGCGCTGACAGGTTCAAGCGCGGAAGAAATCAAGAAAGCCCTCGAGAAACAGGCGTTGTCCAATAAAAAGTCCATTGATACCGTAGCGATATTTACCGAATATTTCGTCAACCTCTATGAAATGGCTGAAGTCCTGTACTACAATTTCAAACAAACTGACAGCGCCTTCTTTTTTCTGAGAACAATTGCGGAAAACGAATTATCCAATCCTCTGCGTGAGAAAGCCCTATATGCACTGTACTTTATGGCTACCGAGCAAAACCTGCCGGATATCGCCACCGATTATGAAAATACTCTGCTTGTGGTCAATCCTCAGTCGCCATATTTAGCGGTTATTCACAATCAAAATCCGGTGCCGACCGAAAACCCTGAGACGGCTTCGGAAAGACAGTATTTGGAAGCTGAGTCTCTGCAAATAACGGATGTTGATTCCGCGGTTTCGCTTTACGAAAAAATCGTTAGTGATTATCCCCGTACCTCTTATGCCGAAAAGGCGGTTCTGAGTTTAATCTACCTATTCCAGCATCATTTATTAGATTGGGAAAAAACCAAGCAGTGGTATGAGTATTTTATTGATAATTATCCGACGAGTACTGCCTACCGCGCTAACCGTCTGGTATACGAACAATTAAAGCGGGCGGCCGAACCTGAAAAAAGCGCGGAGACACCCATCGTCACTGAACAGGCATTGGAAGAGCAGAAGCCTGTACCGCAGAGTGCTCCTCAGAGTACACCGCTTCAGGTAGAAGAGCGCGATATCGAGGAAAAGTGAAAAGAGAAATTACTGAAGGCGCGATCATCTCCAACCAGCAGGTTGCCGACGAGGTTTTTCTTCTGCACGTTATGGCTCCGAGGATAAGTAAAATCTCTCAGCCGGGACAATTCGTTAATTTTTATTTCGAGAATAGCATCCGGATTTTTCCCCGTCCTTTCAGCATTGCCGGCGTCGAAGGTGAAAACCTCCGAATAATATATAAAAGAATCGGGCCCCAGACACTGCAGATGAGTCTTGGGCAACCCGGAGATTTGGTTCGACTACTCGGTCCTTTAGGAAATACATTTCCGGAATCGAAAGGGACTGCATTACTGGTGGGTGGGGGATTAGGTGTTGCACCGCTTTTATTCTTGTATGACCATCTCAATCGCAAAGGTATGGACTGCCGTCTTTTCTACGGAGCGCGCACTAAAACGCAAATTCCCTACTCTTGCCTTCCAGGGAATCAACTAATTATCGCGACCGATGACGGGAGTGTCGGATTTGGCGGCAATGTCGTGGACTGTTTATTGAATGAAATCGAGCCTCTGCCACGACCTTTTACCGTATATGCATGTGGGCCGGAAAAGATGCTGGAAAGTCTGATTGACCTGGCCGGGGAAAAGGGTTTTCCGCTCTATGTATCACTAGAAAAAATAATGGCTTGTGGTCTTGGTTTATGTCAGGGTTGTGCGGTGAGATCATCCAATGAGCAAGAACAACATTACAAATTAGTATGTAAAGACGGGCCGGTCTTTGCCGCAAATGAGTTGCATCATGGTTGATTTACACGTACACTTGGGAAAACAGTTCAATTTAATCAATCCGGTGATGACCGCTTCGGGGACTTTCGGCTACGGCGATGAAGTGGCTGATCTGGTTCCGGTGACCCGGTTTGGAGCTCTCGTAACCAAATCGATAACCCTGGAGCCCAGGGCGGGAAATCCGCCGCCGCGAATCACCGAAACACCATACGGGATGATCAACTCCATCGGTCTGGCAAACATCGGTCTCGAAGCGTTTCTACGTGAAAAAGCTGCATTTTTAGCGAGTTATCCGGGGAAGGTGATTGTCAACGTCGCAGGCCGGAGTGCAAATGAATATCATCAGGTCGTTGCTAAATTAAACGAAGTCGACTGGGTTGCTGCCTGCGAGATCAACGTTTCCTGTCCGAATGTCAGCGAAGGTGGGATTGAGTTCGGCAAGTCTCCCGATGTCTTGGATAAATTGGTCACCAGTCTCAGAAAAATCACCGAGAAATTTCTTATCATCAAGCTGACACCAAACGTTACCGACATTGGCGAAATCGCCCGGGTAGTCGAATCGGCCGGAGCTGACGCTATTACCCTGATCAACACGGTTTATGGAGCGGCCATTGATATCGAGACCCGCCGACCCAAAATTAATACTGTGATTGGTGGATTATCTGGCCCGGCCATCAAACCGATTGCCCTCGCCAATATTATCAGAGTCGCCAAAAGAATTCAGATTCCGATCATTGGAGTCGGGGGCATAACCAATGG